>Ga0080013_1000685_pt1 | contig 46957 bp, 80 predicted proteins | sample ETNvirenome_6_85_FD_69236 | JGI IMG/M metagenome (GOLD analysis project Ga0080013, IMG submission 69236) | Marine viral communities from the Pacific Ocean - ETNP_6_85 (SPADES assembly) (version 2) | ecosystem: Environmental > Aquatic > Marine > Oceanic | place: Pacific Ocean | collected 2013-06-19
GGCGATAGCCCTAACCCTCTTCATGCATGGGGAATATTTGACCAAGACAGAGGATCACAAGCCGATTGGAGAGTGGTGGGAGTCCCGACACGACCTGTGTCGTTGGGGCGGTAGATTCGATGACGGAAATCACTATAGCCTGGAGCATCAAGGAACTTCTTGAATGAGCAACCTTGTAGTTGGAAAGCGAGTACCTATCGGAGCCGCTACGACCGGGCTAATTATGTTCTTGGGGGAGATTTGGAATGCAACTCACCCGGATGCGGCGCTCGCCATGTCTGCTTGGGGCGGACTGGCAGCAACTATCACGGCTATAGTGCAGATTGTTGTAGCAAATTTGTTTGGGGTAACTGATGTTAGCGACGATCAAAGCTAAAATCTGGTTAATAATGTCAGCTATCGGGGTCGGCCTGCTGGCTGCCTTAAAGATTCAAAGTCACCGCGCTGAAAAGTGGAAAAAGGCGGCAAAAAGAGCCGACGCAGACTTGCAGTTTCGCAAAGAAGTAGACATAATCGACGCCGAGATTGAACAAAAGTTCTCTCGCCGTGCCGATGAGGCAAGGAGGGATTTAGACAATGATGAAATACCTGATCATCTTTCTGACCCTAGCAATCACTAGCTGTTCCTCTTATGAGCATGCCAGTATAGGTCAGCCCTCCTGCGACCGCCTGATTTCCGTTACCCAGCAGATATGGAATAATCTTGACCTTCTCCGCGAGGCCATGAGCTACAATCAATTGGCTCATGAAGAATGCGTCGAGAAGCTTCGTTCCAGAATACGGCTGCACGATGAAGATAGTTGAGGTGCGATGGTGGGATGCATTTATAGACACGGACGACATGTCCATAAAGAAGGCCAAGAATCTCAAGCCCGTGGAAAGGTTTACGGTTGGCTATCTGGTTGCGGAAAACGAGCATGGAATCGTTTTATCGACGGACTACTTCCCTCGCAAGGCGAAAGTGACAGAAATTTCGGCAACTATGGTTATACCCTGGGGGATGATCGAATATTGGGAGGTCCAAGATGTTTGACAAACGATATTTATGGGCCATCGCATGGCGGTCGGCCATCACGACTACGCTCTTTGTTGCTATTGCGTACCTTGCGACGGGATATGGATACACAAGGGGCGCGAGAATCGGATTTGAGGCCGGAGTAAACGCTTGCCTATCAGGGCACCCGGCTTGCTCCAGAAAGGAACCACCAATATCAACGCTTAATAGAGCGCCACTTGAGGATGTGTTTTGGCTAACAGGCGAATACTTGTAATTAGCGACACACACGCACCGTACCACCATAAAGACACAATTAGATTCCTGAAAGCAATAAAGGACGAATACGCTCCTGACAGGATTATCCACATCGGTGATGAGATCGATAATCACGCAATGTCGTACCACGATCATTCGCCTGATTTGTTCTCGGCTGGTGAGGAGTTAAGGCAGGCCCGTGAGGTGATCTGGCAGATCGAGGACATGTTTCCTAAAGTCGATGTGCTGGAATCAAATCACGGGTCGTTGTGGTATCGGAAGGCAAAAACTCACGGCATCCCAAGGGAAGCCCTGAAGACCTATGAGGAAATCCTCAAAACCAAGAAGTGGAAGTGGCACATGGAGTTGATTGTCAGGCTTCCTAACGGGCAACCTTGTTACTTCCATCACGGTCGATCCGCTAATGTTCTGACCGCATCACAGCACTATGGAATGTCCTTTGTGCAAGGGCATTATCATGAAAAATTCTGCGTCCAATATTGGGGCACGTCAGAGCGGCTTAACTGGGGCATGAATGTTGGTTGCCTGGTAGACGACGACTCGATTGCTATGGAGTACAATAATTCCAACCTCAAGCGACCAATTATTGGCTGCGGGATGATTATTGATTCTCAGCCGAAGCTGATGCCAATGGTTTTGAAATCTAATGGTCGCTGGAACGGAAAATTAACATGAGTCAGAATAATGGCGGAAGTTCTGACTATTACGAGATACCACCAGATTGCAAGACCCTGCAAGACATTATCGTTAAGCAGGGCATGGACTTCACGCAAGGAAACATTTTTAAAGCCGCCTATCGGTGGGATAAGAAGCCAGATTTAGAATATAACTTGAATAAAATTATTTGGTTTGCCGAAGATGCGTTAAGGCGACTGTACGAATCCGATCCTAACAACCCGCGAGGGTATTGTGATGAGAGCGAACGACCAAGTAACGACTGAATATATTGTCGCACTGGAAACAGACAACGATCATTTGCGGGCAGAGCTTGAAGTCTTGAGGGAAGAGTACAATTCTTTGAAGGCAAATTACGAGCTTTTGATCCGAGATCGAGAGGCCGCAGTTTAGCCTTTTCGCCGCTTCCTCGGCTTGATCGTCTTTTGTAGTGAGTCCGAAAGGTCTACTTCTTTGTCCATTGGTTTGCCATCGCTTCCGCAATTCCAGTGTAAAACCTGGACCTCTCCTTTGGTCGATCAGGCGAGGGAGACATTTTCCATATCCTTTGCTCCCGCCCCTCGACCATCTTTGTCGGGTATAGGGGTGGCAACCCCCTCAACCACAATCCCGTCTTTTTTTGCTCCCCGTGGCCGAATTGATATGGTTGAATATACTGTGACGCTCGGCCCAAAGTTGATTTGGTAGACAATACTCCTACCGGGTTCTCGATACAAATTTTCGGTATGTCTTGTGTCCATAGCTTCTCCACAAAAGCAATGCCGTCCGACCTTTCCTGTGTTCCAGCGTAATGCCTGTTTCCTGCAACGCAGATTGCTGTACACGGTGGGTGGGCAATCATAATGTCCCAGTATCCCTTCGTGCGCTCCAGCATAGTAAATATGTCTTGCTGCCAGTGAAACCCCTTCCTAGACTCTGATGGCAAAAGATCGCACGATACCGCGTTGTGCCCAGCATCGATGAACGCATCACGCACTACTCCGCTGAATTCGCAAGCCACCAAAACGTTCATTAACAGAGTAAAGAACCAGCCAGCATTCCAAAAATAATAACAGCCACTGTGGCTCCAGGGCGTTCTTGAAACATTTCTTCGATTTCTTTGTGAATTTTCATGGTTGTACCTCTAACAGTTGTAATATCGTAATAGTCAAGCCCCTATCCGCACAAAACCGCCATCTTATACTGGCCAAATTCTTGTGTGTGATACATAGGCCCGTGTTACGTGATAGTAATCTTCTAACTCCCGCTCCGTTGAATCGTGACCAGCGTCCGCTTTAATTTCTCTTTTTATTGTGTTTTGCAAGTTTAACTGGGCAGACTCAAGCGAATCAAAATTTCCGCAAACATAATCTGGTTCCCCGTTATGTTCGCGGGCAAACTCTATGTGATACCATTTCACAACCTACTTCTCTTAATGTAAGCGTCCCATGCGCGGCCTGTAGAGCCCGTTTTCAAGACTTCTCGTTGCCAAGTAGCCCAGATGCCCCCAGATGATGGAGCACGATACAACGCAATACGGTCATGCTCAGGTATCTCTTCAAAAGCTTCATGAGCCCGATAAGCAAAATCCGCTGCTTCGTCGGTATAGCCATGCGTTGCCGCCCGCTCAACGTCTGCCAAATAATAAAATATCGCGGCCACGCTGTCCTGGTTTCGGCGGATTGCTTCTGATTGCTCCATAAGCCGCTTGGCCCGATGATCGGGCGATCCGGATTTTGTGTATGCGCTCATGTCCATAGCGTCTCTCCTGAATAAAGGCCCTTTTCGCGGACGATAGGGCCAAATCGTTGTCCCGCAGCGATTATCCTGTCCGGGTTGGCACTGCGCCGCTACCCACCCCATTAAAACGGGATTGTGTCCTCAAATTCTTGGTCGAGAATTACTACGACGATGCCTGTTGCTCCAAAGTCTTTATATTCTTTGGTTTGCAAGCCAACTTCCTTCCCAACCCAATCGTCTGAATTCGGCCCATAAGCTGCCATAAGAACCCGAGTATTGGTCACGTTGAGTACCATGCCTTTGTCAGAACCTTCAAATTTCAGCGTGGCCTTGTCTTGTGCCGGCTTGTAGCTCGTAGAATTCACGTCGCCTTCAGCATCAAAGTGAATCTCGCCAACTTCGCGAATTACGACCTTGACATTTTTACCCTCAATGTCTTTGGCTTTCAGCCAATCTGATTCTGTTCCTGCATATTTCTGCATATCCATCTTGCTTTCTCCTGTAAAACTAACTGTTATCGCCAAACTTTCTAAATTTTCATATTCGTGGCACATCCACCACGGATATTCGTCCCTTCTCCACGCATCCCAATCGTCTTTAAGCTCTTGGGCTTCTCGGGCTTGTTCATCAAACGCGCCAGAGAGGTTTTCGTCAATGAGTGGTTGGTCTATTATCAAGTCCATCATCAAGCCCATCCTCCGCATACATTTCTGCCCCAGATAGCTGGCCACCCTCAATCAATTTCCTAGCCAACGAAAAATCTCCTGCGGCAATCTGGTACGCATGATACACCCCAGACGAAATCAGCGTCAAGACTAGAAGTGCCGGGTCAATGCCCTCTTCTTGCAACTCAAGCACTACTTTTGTAATGGCTTCCCCCGCTTGTTGCGCCCTATCAAAATCTTTGTCGTTGAAATCATTCATCGTCGTAATTTTCGTATTTATTATATTCAGGCAGCTCTTCGAGCCAAGCCGGGAAACATAACGTGCATTCTGGATCACCACACAGGCAAGGCTCGTCTCGATTTGCCATTTCGCACCTCCTTTACATAAGCTATATCTGCAAAAAAGTCTGCTTCAGCAATTTTTTTGTTATACACTCCAACAAACTTTTCCAAAATCGGCCCATCGCGCGACTCCAGGTCCTTATTTAATATTCCAGAGCGCCGATCAGTGATGTGCAGCACCGAAACGTCATCGTCATCTTCTAAGAACACCGCAAAATGTACAGACAGCCGACCTTTTCCTCTGTGGCGACGGTAGCCCGTAATAATCGTAGAATGTGCTTCTTCTTTAGTCATAAATTTCCTCCATTTGAAACTCAAATCATTATTGTGCAAAAAAATCGCACTGTCAATTGATTTTCAAATTATTTTCATTTATTCTCTTTTTTCGTGTAGGGCTGGTAACGTCGCAGGGCACGTAAAAGAACCTGCGAGGGCTCGTATCGACGGAATGGCTCCGGCGTACAAGCACTCTTACCCTTTCAATAAAAAAATCAATGGGGGGTAAGGGGGGCTGTATCTCAAAAATTCACCAGCGTACAAATTCTTAAATATTAATTAATTATTATATATAATTTATTGATAAGATTTTTCTGCTTAAAAAAGCAGGAATTTTCTTGACAGCAAAAAACCACCCCTATATGCTTGCTTACATGGTCTCGGTGGCGGTTGATGCACTTACCAAGATGCTTCTCTCCTCCTGCCGTCATCGAGGCCAATTTATCAGGAGATAGGTATGGGTTTATCGCAAGAAGTTATTGATGCTGGCATTGATGCTTTGGAAAAATACGACGGAGAAGGCGCGACCGCTCAGGTATTGGCAGTTTGGTCTGCCATGACGGAAAAGAAAAATATTGTGGCTTTGCGAGAATACAAAGCTGAAATGAATATTAAAGAGGGCGAACGCGCCTGATGCTTGGCCCCCCTTTTTTGGGGGGTTTTTTTTGGGGGTATAATAATGGGCCACGTCAGAGAAATGATTATTACGCTGCGTGGCGGGGTTCCGGATGAGTGTGATTTTTGTGACATAGAAACTCCGCCCGATTTGCTTCATCCGTATGGGCCTAAACTTTGGATATGCATTGACTGTGTAGAGATGCGGGAGAGATGTGATGCCGAAATTCGCACCGGAAAACTTTGAGCCTACTGCAAAGAACATCCAGTGGGCTGTTGAGAAGTTCAAAATTACGAAGGATGAGGTAGAGAATCAGACCGAACAGTTCGTTGACTACGAATTCAAGCGAAATTACACTGATTGGCAACGCTGCTGGCGCAACTGGATTAGAAAAGCTGACCAGCTTGGGCTGCTCTCAAGAGAGCGAATACCGCGCCGACCCGAGGTAGTTAGCCACGAACAAAGACAAAGGGACATCCAGGCGTGGCAAGAAGATATGCGAAGGCTAAAAATTGTCAAATGAAGATTTGCGAGAAGTGCAAGAAACTTAAACCTCTTGCAACTGATGTGCAGTGTGTATACTATCCACACGAAGGTAAGAAAACATGGTTTTTTTGCGAAGCTTGCAGAAACGAACATAAGGAGAGGAGGTTTGGGAAAACGGGCATCTAGGGCATCTGGAAAGAGGCTTACCTCTGAAGAATGGCTGTGGCTTGAGCAAAATTACATTGGCAAGGTCATTGACCGAGAAGCTGCCAAGATTGCACAAGAAAAGTTTGACAAAAAAATTACGAAAGCCGCTGTCGAACGATACAGAAGTAAGCGTAAAATTAAATCATATATGTTCTCTGAACAAATCGCTCGACGCAAAACAATGGGAACAGAAATATCTGAAGCCCAAAAGCGAGGTTACTCATCTTTGACAATTGAAAAGTTGTGGCTAGAAAATCGATTTATTCAAGAATTATTTTTTACTTGGAAGCGGACCGCTGAATTACGCAAGGAAATCAATAACTTAGATAGGTGGCAAGTGGCCCAGAGAACCTGGAGAAAATGATTGGCTTTGTTGCAGCCCTGATGGCGGCCCTGTTCGTTGGGCTGAAATTAACCGGCCTGATCGACTGGGGCTGGATTTGGGTGCTCGGCCCTCTCTGGATTCCCGTAGTTACTGTAGTGCTTTTGATCCTTGTTGCATATTCAGAATCGTGAAATGCTGGCTAAAGCGTGTGCAAAATTCTCTGGTCGCTGGAGATGAGGTTGCCGAAGCGTATGTTCAAAAAATCCCGATGGGCGAATTCGTTGAAGTCGATATCCGCCGGCCTAGAAACGTCCAATTCCATCGCAAGTTCTTTGCTTTGCTGCACGTCGTTTTCCACAACCAAGAACGATACGAAGATTTCGAGGCGTTTCGTAAGGAAGTTACGATGCGCTGCGGCTGGTGGCGCGAACACCACCATGTCACCGGCAAGGTTAGCTACGAAGCAAAGTCCATTGCATTTCACAAGATGGACGAAATCGAATTCGCAGAACTTTACGAAAAAGCAATCAGTGTTATTTTGGAGCACTTCATCCCAGGTATTGATGTGGCCGCATTGGAACGAGAAGTAAGGGAGTTTGGCGCTTGATTGATTTAAGGAAGCTTGCCAAGGGTAAGGAGTGTCAAGCGAGATTTTGTCATCACGATGGAACACCAATTTGCAATTTTGATCCTGCTACTACTGTACTCGCTCACGTTCGTCTCTCTGGCGTGGCAGGAATCGGACAGAAGCCTCCCAATCTATGTGGCATATGGGCTTGCTCTTCTTGTCATGACGTGCTTGATGGTCGCGCTGGCATCTTCGCTGGACCCGGCGGGCTAGAAAAGGACATTTTACACGCTTTGGTCAGGACGCTGGCCGAGGTCAGCAAGGAGATAGGGTATGGCTGATAAAGCCTGGAAAGCCTGTGAGCGACGGATTGCCAAGTTTATTGGCGGGGAGAGGGTTCCCATTACCGGAAGACAGCGTGGCGATGCCCCTGATATAGCCCATAATTGGCTGTCCGTTGAGGTGAAATATCGCAAACGGACCCCAGAATGGGTAAAGGACGCGATGCGACAGGCGGTTGCCTCAAAGAGAATGAGGCAGATGCCCTGTGTTATCCTCTGCGAAAAGGGGCAGAAGACGGAGGATAACTTGATTATATTCAGGCTTGGGGATGCGAAGGATCACTGGCTTTGAAGAAAATAACAGGGATGTTGCGAGAATGGGGGGATTTTGTTTCTCGCAATATCGATTACGCAGACGAATACGGGGATAACATTCTTCACAAATACGCGGTCTTGGGGTGTTTGCCGTCAGTTCCAGGGGAATCTAAGATTCTTTGCCCCGACATGCCGGCCAAATTGCATAAAATTGATGTGGAGGTAAAGAAATTGCCTAATTTAGAGGAGAAATGCGTTTCGATGTGGTTTTGTGCGCCTATCAAGGATGATGGCAATCTCTGGACAAAGCGAGAAATTGCGCGGCTTCTAGGCCTTTCCAAGTACAATTTTGAACGCAATCTACGAAATGGTGTAAAAAAACTACAAACGGAGTTGACATAGCCCTAGAAAGCGAGTAGTATTGACTGCGGGCCAAACCGTCTTTTTTAAGCGGAGGCCATAGGGCGTAGTGAAAGCTGTCTGATTCCTGGATAAGCACAGCCTACGTCAGCCTGATGAAATGATCAGGCTTTATTCTTTTAAGTCGCAAAGGCGGCTTTTTTTATGTCTATACTTTGTCGCTGGCTCAGAAAACTACTAGGAAAACTAATGCCCACAGCGGACGTTACTATCCGAAATGTATCTGCTGACGAGCCGGGTGGTAGCGATCTGATCGTTTCGATTTCCGGTGCGGCAGTAAATGCTAAGGCGGGCGCTGTTGCTGCTGGTCAAGCAGCCGGGGGCGCTGAAGTGTCTCTGGAAGGCGCTGAAGCTAAAGCTCAAGCTGGCACGGTCATTGCCGGCAGCGAGTTTGTTCTGAGCCGAAATGTATGGGGCGGAATGCCCACCGGTGCAATTCGTCGCGCACACGATGAAACTGACTCCCTATACCTGTGGATACGCTGCACCTTTTTTGCCGGATTTCAGCCCCAGTTTATGTGGAGGAATTCTGAGCGTCCGGGCTGGCATAGCGACTGGGTTGATGTCAATAGCACCAATCCCCTCGGGCTGATGGTGGTTCACCATGCCCCCCTTCATAATACCCCTGGCTTCCACACCAAGACCCGAGACAAATATTACCCGCTCACTACGTGGGCTACGCGAGGTAATAACATCGACCGGAAGGACGTTGCCCTTTCGCTTGATGCCACGGACACGAACGAGTTTAACACCAACTCTCAAACGTCAACCACAAATCCCCTCAAGCAAGCGGGCTGGACACCGCTGATCACGAACCCGACTGTTCAGGACTATATGTCCTCCATTGCAGTCGATGCTATGTCGGGGAGCAACTTAACCGGGCTAGGCTTTGGCCTCGGCCTAGATGTGTCAGACTTCACAACCTGGATGCACGACGGGTCCGATGTTGTCAATCCGAAGAGTGGCGCTTCGCTGCGGCGCGTCCGATCCTTGGGCGGGACAGGCAATATAAACACGATAGTTTCTAGCAACAGTCAACAGCCCATTATCGTGCGCTTGTCAAAAGATGTGGAGCTTGCGGTTAAAAAGAATGAGGATGACGAAATCATACCTCTCAGCCAAGACTCAACGTTTGGAGCAACGGTTGAGACCGATGCCATCTGGTTCTTTAATAGCGACCAAAACTTCATCGGCTTCCATGTCATCGGCTACAAGCCTGACGACAACAACCGTTGTCAGATATATCTGAAGACGCTTTCCGTCATTGCTAACTCGAATCAGCTAACGCCTGCGGCTGGTTGGAGCTACGTTTTGAACGATCAGCGATACGGAACAATCGACTGCGATTGGAACCGCGATGGAGACAATGAAGACGCATACACGGACGGCCAAGAGGCATGGAATGAGGGGTTTGAGGCGTATTGGGACCAGATTAACACGAAGATGATCGCCCAGACCGGCCACAACACTATGCGCGGCTGGTCGCAAGCCAGCAGTCATCTCCAAAAGCGCACGGCAGGATTGCCCAGCCCTCACGGCCAAACCAAGTCCTTGGATTTTCTTCAGGCAGAAGAAACCAATGGTGACTTCCGTATTCACCCCTCGAAAGAGCATGGATACGATGTATCGAATACATGGATGGATCGTGGAATGCGGGCGATCCACTTCTTTCTGTGTTCTATGCGCGACAATGCGGGCGGCTGGTGTGCCGACAAGCCTCGCGGGCCAATGATCGAATACGTCATTTGGGGCGAGGACTTTGACGACGCGAACGAGATGGACGCGAGCATCTTGCGCTTTTTCCTCGCTTGCAACAAGCTTGCTCGGGTTGAGGGGATTATTAATCACCCAACAGTGCAGGACGTAACCTGCCCAATGACATCACAGCTTGGTGGTACGGGTGACGGTAGCGGAGGTTCGGCAGTACCGTGTGCAATAGAAGAATACTGGATCGATTTTAACACCAATTGGTCAACGCCAGCCCCGATAGGCACGTATGACCCTACGGGCGGACCACTCGGAAACAAAGGCCATCCAAAGGGGAAGTGGACCTGGGCCACAGCGGATGCAGGCGACAGAATATATATCCGGCGACTAGGTAACTGGCTGTGCATTTTAAACATTGCGGAAAATCCCGCTAACATGCAAACCTATGCGCCATCTCACCTTCCGAATGGGCATTCCGCCCTTAATGGGAATGAGCCCTATGAGCCGCGTCCTGGACTTGACTTTGTTGAGCCTGCGGATTTTGACCAGCTATACACCGATGGCGTACTGGCAGAGCACGAGCTACTTCGTCATTTCGAGCCTTCGACCTATGTCAACACAGTGATGACCAATGAGCTTATCGCGAAGGCCCCGTCTGTTTGGACTGGGTTTCAGGCTGGCCCCGCTCGGCCCCACCCGGCTGACGGAACGCATGTGTTGTCCACCGTAGAGTGGATGGCAAGAGACCGAGTGAAGAATGACGGCAGCAACGTTGATACATCCGTTGCTTATGGCATAGCACCAATTGAAGCTGTTTTCCTGGAAATCTACGATAGACCAAAGGTAAGGTAGGCGCTCATGGCTGAGATAGGGCACACCACCAGCGAAACGCTGGCAGAGGACGTGACTACTTCGACTTCGTTTGCGGCGCTTGGGGTTTCGGGAGAGCACGACCTGCTTGGCTCTAACCTAGACGGCTCATCAGAATACATTCTGATTGTTAGAGCCGGCCAAGGCGGGAACGACACTTCTAAGACCGAGTCGTACATGAACGTCACAGAAAGCGGTGTTGGGGCTCTAGGTGAATCAGAATCCAGGGTGCAGCCTCGCAGATCGACAGCAATGGGCGGTTTGATATACGGATTTATTGATAAAGTTACGACTGCCTCTTCTCCCAACGACTATCAGATTCAGGCCAAGTCTGATGGGGCGATGGAGGCGCACGTTGCTGGCTCATGGTTAGCAATGATCAAGCTAAGCGATTTAGGCGCTAACGATTGGAAATACAACGCGGTCGATACAAACGATTCGTCTATTTCTACTTCTTTTGAAACTGGCGCAAACGTCAACATCACTGCCGGAGATTGGTTAATCATTGCGACAACTAGATGGTTGGTGCAATCAGCGTCTGACAGCGTAAAATTCAGAATTGACGTTGACGGCAACAACTTGATGGAAACCATTCACGAAGGCGAAAGCACTGACGAAGTGCGATGCTTAATGACCGGGACGGTATACCAGGCTGCCGGAGACGTAACCGCCGCTGTTGAGTATGCGTCGAGCGGCACTTCGCCTACCCTTTCAAGCTCAAGAATATTTGCTATTCGGTTGGATTCTTTTGAAGACCACAAAATAGAAAAGTTTGCGAAAGATTCTGGCACCGAGTCAGTCAGCATTGACGCGCACGACACAAATTACACAGCAGAAACTTTGTCTGGGCAATCAAGCACAAATGGCAGCAACAGAGATTGGGCGGTGTTTGCCGGGGTTACGCACGATACCGGGGGCAGTCAGGCCCGCCTCATGATGGCTATAGACCAAGCAGGCGAACAAATTATCGGCAAGACCGGAACCGGCGGCTCTGATCAGCCCGAAGTATTGCCGCACGGTGTTGGCGATGAGATCGCCAGCATCATTTTTGGCCAAGAGTCTAACCACCCGGACAATACAAATATTGACTTAGATATAGTCGTGTCCGATAACGATAGCCCTGGCAATGGTGTAATAGACGAAGCATTTATGGCGGCTTTTACTTGGGAGCTTGCCTCTGCAAGTGATGCGATTGACAGAGCTTCTACCAGAGGCGTTATGCGCGGCGTAGGCCGTGGAGTTGGTTAATGGAAATTGATGGCATTTACAATAAGGTTCAGACTTTTTACTTTCCTCTGGTTGATTTTGGCGCAACTGATTTTGAGTCTACTCCGGTAACATTTGCGACCGGAGATGTCCAGGTTAGCATCGATGGCGGAAACTTTGCGAACGCAAACGCCACATGTAACCACGAAGGAAATGGCATCTATTCTTGGGTGTGTACCGCTGCTGAAGTCACGGGCACCCGAATCGTCGTAACGATTATTGATCAGACCGACCCGAAAGCATGGGAAGACCAGTGCATCATCATCAACACGCAGATGACTGCGACTGTAGAGGCAGGGCAGGGCATTATTATCGGCAAGGTTAACAATACCGCTTTTACTGCTACGACCACGGCGCTTGAGTCTGATCGACAGTGGCCGGATACTACCAATCAAGCCACGGCTGACCATTTCATTGGAAAACTCATTTGCTTCACCAGTGGTAATGCCCGAGGGGAGATCAGTGATATTACCGATTATGCCTTGGCCAACGACCGTGAGAAGTACACTTACACGGCGATAGTTACGACCCCCTCCTCTAATGATCGCTTCGTCATACTTTGATAACAGGATTTTATAATGGCAGCTACGACTGGCGTAACCAATAATTTTAGACGCGACCTGCTGAACGGCGACATTGACTTCGCCGCAGACACATTCAAAATCGCTTTGTATAACAATGCCGGTCATGGCCCCACGACCGCTGCATATTCGACATCGAATGAGAGTTCGGGTACGAACTACAGTGCCGGCGGAGAGACCCTCCAGAACGTGTCAATCACCGTAGATGCATCAAACAACGTCGCTTATGTAGACTGGGCGACAGACCCCTCCTGGTCTACAGCGACTGTGACAGCGGATGAGGCGCTTATATACGATGACACCGTCTCGGCACCCACGGCAAATGTCGCCTGTAGCGTTCACGACTTCAACGGCGAAAAATCCAGTTCGGCAGGGACCTTTCAGATAATATTTCCCGCAGCCGCTTACAACACCGCCATCATAAGACTTGCGTAGTCAACGGTTCCTATGCTTCGCCAAAAACTTCAAAACAAGAAGCTTGAAAACTATGGACATCAAGGACACGGAGGTGGGTGGATAACATCGCATCTTCAAGGAAGGACAATCGGGCAACTAGAAAAGGACGGGGAGTACCTGATTGTCCGAATGGCAGACGGGCACGTTGCCTACATCGGCTGGCAGGACGCAAGCGGAAATCAGCTTAAAGGCGAACCGTTTCTTGAGCGCCTAGATGTACAAATTCAAATAGCGACCTGATGGCTGCGGTAGGCCAGCAGAGCCTTCTTGTCGGTCTGCAACAGAACAGTTCAGCAACCAAGGTTGTACACATTTCCCCATCGGTGAGCGGAGCTTCCTCGCATGTTGAGGCGGGCAACGTCACGGTTACTACCGGAGTCGCCCGCAATCAACTATCGCCGCTGTTGCTGCCCACGCTGCCGCGCACCATTGCTGCGAAAGGCGCAAATGATGATGAGGCAACGCTAGTCGGCGCTGCGATTTTCTGTCAGGCGGAAAATTTTGAACGCGGCGATCTCGATATGTACATCGATGGCGTTGAAATTTTTTGTCAAGCTGGAACAGTCGATGTGCCATCCAGCGAAGTTGGCAAGCCCGTTGAAAATAATCTGGCCGATGAAATTGGCCCAACGCCGTATGAGATATGCGAAATCTCCGGCATGAAGCTATATCCAGGAGAAGCGGTGCGCGACTGGAAAGGCAGGCTGGTGTATCCAAAATACGCAGACCCTGAACCGCGTCGGGAGTCGCTAAAGCATCGGTCAGTAGAGCAACAAGGCGCTAAATTTTCCGAAAGTGCAGACCGGTTCATTTCGACTTCAATCGCGCCAGAGGATTTATAGCCATGGCCGTGACATTTCCAGATTCACCCAGCAGCAGAGTTACGTCCTCCGCCGAAAACCCTGGCACCAACGATCTTTCTCACACGGTTAGCTCTGGCACCACGCTCCTGCTTTGTTTTGTTGCGACCACCGCCGCCGAAACCTGCTCTGGAATCACTTGGAACGGTGAGTCCATGACCGAAATTAGCAAGGTCGATGCATCCTCAAGCTCCAGTGGTGACGCTGGAGGAAGCCTGTGGGCTTTGTTAAGCCCCACGGCTGCCACAGCTAATTTCGAGGTGAGCAGTTCGACCGGCAATTGGGGTGCCTGGCATATCAAGGGCGGCCTCAATGTACATGGTTCGGTCACATCATCTGTGTCTGATGCTATTAGCGAGCTATCTAATACAGAAAACAAATCTGCCAGCAACACAAACGCACATTCGTCTGATGGTTCCAGCGGCAATAAGCTTCTGTTTTTCGGAGTCGGCATTGGCGATGACATGGTGCCGGCCTCAAATAATGCCTCATTTAACGAGCTTGCAGAAATCCAGAGCGGCGGCGGAGCCGGCAATAACCAGGATGGTTGTGTGTACTTAGCCGAAAAAAATGCTCCCAGCGCGATTACTGTAACTTGGGGAGCCAGCGATGAAAATGCAGCATCGTTGTACGAAATTGTGGCTGCGGCGGAAGCTGGCTCAACGTCGCAATTAATGTTGATGAGTTGCGGATTTTAGTTGTAAAACAGAAGAGTAATAATTGTGGCAGACAATGTTGAACTAAATGCGGGATCGGGTGGAGCGACGATAAAAACCGATGATGACGGCACTGCTCACTGGCAGTACGTCAAAATTGCGTATGGCGCAGACGACACGCAGACAATCGTTACGCCTTCGGTTGGGTTGCCAGTTTCTCCGGACTCAGATGGATTTGCCGTCACCAATGCCGGAACATTCGCCGTGCAGGTTGATGGCAGCGCGCTAACCGCCTTGCAGCTTATTGATGACGCAATCCATTCCGATGATGCCGCTTTTACGCTAGGCTCATCGAAGGGCGTTATGATGATGGGGTTTGCGGGAACGCAGTCCGTTGACGCTAACGATGCTGGTGCGATCTCAATGGAAACGGATGGCTCCATCCACATCCACGATGGCGGCAACACTATTACTGTTGACGGCACAGTGACAGCAAATCTTTCGTCAACCGACAATACGGTTCTTGACAACATTCAGACGGCTGTTGAGGTTATCGACAATGCCGTGCATGTAGATGATGCAGCTTTCACGCTTGGAACTCATTCCGGCATGATGATGATGGGTTTCGCTGGAACTCAATCTGTTGACGCTAATGATGCCGGGGCAATTGCCATCGATACAGATGGTGCTGTTCATGTTTCCGATGGAGGGAACGCACTGACCGTTGACGGTGAAGTGACAGCGAATCTATCTGCGACCGATAACGCCGTCCTGGATGATATCGCTTCCAAGACCGGAAGTATTAAGACCGCCGTCGAAATTATTGACAATGCTATCAGCGGCAGTGAAATGCAGGTTGACGTTGTGGCTGCGCTACCAGCGGGCAGCAACACGATTGGGGTCGTAGACCTGGGTTCCACCGACAACGCCGTTCTGGACGACATTGCGTCCAAGGCCGGGAGCATCAAGACCGCCGTTGAGATCATTGACAATGCGATCTCCGGTTCCGAGATGCAAGTTGATGTCGTTGCCAGTTTACCGGCTGGCACGAACAATATCGGAGATGTCGATATTGCCAGTATAGCTGCCGGTGATAACAATATCGGTAATGTCGATATCGCAAGTGCCTTGCCAGCAGGCGATAACAATATCGGCAATGTAGACGTTCTTACAATCGCCGCCGGGGACAACAATATCGGCAATGTTGATATTGCCAGCATAGCCGCCGGTACTAACTTAATTGGCGACGTTGGCATGCAACCCAGAACATCGGGCGGCATTTCATCGGTGTTTCGTGATGAGGACATCGATCAAGCGCCGGTTGCAGTCAAGGCCGGGGCGGGTCAGGTTTACTGGATTCATGTCGTTAATTTTGACGCAACACCTGTCTACTTGCATCTGTACGATGTGGCGCAAGGCGGCGTGACCGTGGGAACGACTGGCGAAAAATGTTCTTTTGCCGTGCCTTCTCAAGGTGACGCAAACGGCGCAGGTTTCACAATGCAATTTCCGCACGGGATTGAATTCAGCACTGCGATTACTGCTGCTTGCACCACGGCAATAGGCGGAACGAGCGGCCCAGGAACAAACGAAGTAATTCTCAACATCGGATACGAATAATGTTGCTTGCGCTGCAAATGAATATGCTGCTGGAGACAGCGGCAATCATCGGCACGGAGATCGCCAACGCCAACGCTGTTGACGGTTTTTCAAATTATGAGATTTGCCAGCGATCCGGGTTTCGGCAATATCCTACTTGGGATCGAAGCTCGCGAATGCGAGTAGAGTGGAATGGAGCGGGAGTAAGGGCCGAAAGCCTCGACCCCAGACACCCACAGGAGTTTGTGCAATCTCGCTCTGTGGAGCGTCACACTGGCCCTCAGAGCCCTGAAGGCGATAACTCCTTCATCTCGACCAGCATAGCACCGGAAGATTTGTAATGGCTGTTCCTGATAGCAGCTTCCAGATCGATCAAATTAGCAATTCGACTGCGACCGAGGATGCCGACAACAAGTATAACATCTGCCAGCGCACTGGATTTAAAGTAAAACCAGGGTCGCTGGTTGAAACGTGGGATGGGCAGCTTGTGCGCCGCGAATCTTGGGAGCCGCGCAACATGCAAGATTTCACGACAGTCAAAGCAGAATCTTTGACAGGGGCTACGCGGCCAGAATCGACCGACGTGTTTATCGCAACGTCAATCGCTCCGGAAGATTTGTAAGCTATCATTTTTATTTGGCGGCCAGCGTGTCCAGCTTGTGCTGAAGTCGGTTGCAGCGAGAGTGAAGCATCTTATTCTGCATCAGCGTCTCCGTGATATCCGCATCGGAAAACTCAGCGGTATTGATCGATTCCTGGATGTCCGGGGCTTCCGGTTCGTTAACGAACGTCCCGTTCAACTGAGATGCGATAAAGTCCTGCACTAACTGGCTGACCTCCGCACGGCTAATCAATCGCTTCACGCTCTTGCCGCTAATCCGGCGGTACATGACGTTTCGCTGCTCATCACTGAGCGTGATTTTTACGTTTACATTCATGTCGTTTCCTCCTATTTGAGTGTGTGCCCGAATTCATCGCGAGTCGGAAGCCTAGGTTCAGGACGCTCATAATTTTGAATGGATTGGTAGATGACGACACTGACTGACAGCAGGATTGCTGCCACCAGTGCCGCCGTGAGGATTTCTAACCTCCTATTTTTCATTACGATGCAAGTGCGGCCTGAACGGCGGCCTCGGGGAGCTTGTACTGCTTCCCTGTTTTCATGTCTTGGCAGATGATCGGGTACTTCCGGTTGCGCGGCTTTAGTCCGACAATCTTGTAGAGTCGAACGCCCTTCACAAATTCGCGTCCGTAATCTTCCGGTTTCAGTCCAAACCATTCAGATAACTTTTCAAAAGCGTCCTTCAGCGGGTCGAAGCCTTCAATCTGCAATTCGAGTTTGAAGGTGATGGTGTTGTCAGAATAAGTTGCGTTGCCAGCGTTAATGCTGATGCAGTGCTGTTCGCTCAAGTCCGCGAGGGCAGCGTCGATTTCTTCACGAATCATTGTAACGTGGCGACTTTCAAATTTCTCAATTTTTCTTTCTTGCTTTCTCATTTCACTCTGCTCCTAGTAACAATTCTGTAATGTCTGTAACTTTTCGTGCTCGTGACATTGAAATCTTGCGGTCCACAACCCACCACTTGCTAACATCGTCTCCCTTGGATTTAGCAATGTCGTCGTTTACCCGTGCAAGCTTCCTGCCTTTTTTGGAAAGCCGGTTTCGCACCTCCGGCCATCTTTTTGCCCCGATGTCTTCGGCATAAAACAAAATGCGGGCCGTTGGCACCGGGTCGTCCAGACATAGAACCTCCTTTTCTTCGGTAAGCCAAACATAGCGGCCGGTGTACTTGAACTGGTGCTTGATGGATCGCCACAGCATTGAATTGCTCGCGCCGCGCTCGTGCTTACTTAAACGGCATTTGGCAGCCCTCTCCAGATTGTGGCATTCCAGATGGACATAACCGTCATTCAAAATTGCCGGCAACAAGTGCTCGTGCGTGTGATGATAGAGTTTAATTTTCATCTTTTTCATAATGCCATGCTTGCGGATCATCATCCAGCACTTTGTCTGCGTAGTGCTTCGGCTTTCCATCCTCATCTTTTGGAGGGGCAACGCCAACTATTCTGGATAGTTTGCAATATGCATCCTGCAATTTCCTAATATCCGACATCCACAGGTCATTGCACTCTGTAAGTGTATTTAGAATGTCTTGCATCGTGTTGACGCAACTTAGGGCTCGTTCTCTCTCTTGCTGTTCCATTTTTAACTCTCCTCAAAGATTAAATTGTAGTTTGCGCGCGTCGGAACACGCTTGGGAAAATCTGCCTTGCCCCTGTAGTATTCTAAAAAATCCTGGCAAGCCAGCTTTTTGGCTCTACATTGATCAAACATCGCGCAATCCAAACACGGAGCAGGATCTGTTTCGGTCAGGTCGATACCGAGTTTCATGTCACCCTCCCGCAATGATTGCAAACGAAGCAATAATCAAGGCGCAGCAGGCCAAAAACCAGATGCCTGACAACACCACCTTTATCATTTGTTTAAGTGTGAGGGACATGCATAATCTCCTTAACGAATGAGAATATGTCGTCCGATGTTTCTGGTATTTCCGCGCCATTGATCGGAACGATTGAAAGCTTCGGGTAATTCATCTGTGTAGAATAGTATTCCACGGCATCACGGTAACCGGCAAATTGAGCCACCGCCCTGTCATTGTGTACCATCTTGTATCTCATCATTTCTGTTTCTCCTGTTAAGATGTGTGTGTGTCGAAATTCCATCCGTAAACTCGTTCGGCTGGCCCGATGTCGCGTTTACGCTTTTTGCTGTAAAGGAACTTCCTGCGGACTAGATTGCGAAAAGCGTTGTTGATGCGCTTTTCGTCGTTCAGGTAGCCGTCGTTGATGGCGTTAGCGATTGCGACGATCTTTGCCTTTCTCGCCTCCCAGAATGCCAACGCCAGCATTGCTTCAGCGATGTACATCTCGTAGCGGAAATAGTCGTAATTGGTCTCCTCGCTTAAATTCTCGGTGAACTCCGCGCAAACTTCTTCGTACAGGATGCGGGCTTCTGCGTCGAGGCCTGTCAGTGTGTGCTCGGTCATGTCGCGTGTCCTTTTCTTTGGGTCATATATCTTTCTGCCAGTATATCTTGTTAGCGGGTGCAATGGAATATTTTTTTCATAGTGATATTTCAAACATTCCGCGCCCGCCACAGTGACCCGTGCCAAGTCTGTCTTGATCTGAAATCGATCCGCACATTGTGCATTTAATTCCAGGATAAATTGTTTGCACAATTCTGAATTCTGCAAGGTCAAAATCCATATCCGCATAGGTCATGCATTCTATATGGTCGCGTAAAGCCTCGGCGGCATCGTGTTCGTTGTCGAATAGCTCAGGCTTTCCATCGACTGAGCAGCTATTAACCCAGCCGTCAATCAATGTGTATGCTTGTATCTCGTAGCTCATGTCATTGTCTCCGTGTCAGAGGGGTCGATTGTGGGGCTGCAGGTCGTAGCCCTCATAACCGGCATCTTGCATTGCCAGCCGCCCGTCAATTTTGAGGAATTCTATCGCTATTTGATGTTCCACGATCTCGGCCTTGCAGCGGTAATACGCAGCCTTAGATGGCGAGCTTTCGTTGCGGTGCATTTCGGCCAAATTGTTGAAGTGTTTGACGCGTGAACGCAGTCTGGGGAGGTCGATTATGTCTGCGGTGTTGATGTCGTTACTCATGGTCGGCTCCTTATACGGCGGCGTCTATCGCGCGCAACAATTGCATTAAATCGCCCGCTGTCGCGGCGTCGCTAACAAACTTTCTAAATGCTGTCGTCATGGCCCGACGTTCGGGGCCGTCATGGCACGCCCGGTACGCGCGTAATACGTCGTGCATACTTTCGAAACAATCCGGCAACGGCAGCTTAACTATTTCCACTTCGTAATAGCGCCAAAGGTTTTCGCCAACAATGTAGCCGGCTTCGACAAGCGCACGTACGGCCGAGGCGGTGCTGTAAAAGTCGAACCGGTGCCCCGGTGCGGTCGTGTTGTCGGCGTACTGGCTTGTTGCAATTTCTACCGTGTCGCCTACTTCCTTCGTGGCTAAGAAGTCTTTTAAGGCTTGTACGTTACTCATGTCATTGTCTCCTCATTAGTGATTATCGATCAGTGAATTAGCACCTAGTCATTGTAGTAAACAACGTGCGGATGCCCGTTTTCGTAGGCTTCAGCGGCCAAGTCGCGTGACCACGACTCCGGCAATTCATCCGGGCGGCACATCGATATCGACATCGGCCCTTCAGCACCCGCGTACGCACGTTTGGCGTATACTTCGTAGGCAATTACGGACATAGCATCACGGCGGCTAACGTGGCAGTACTGAGCGCAATCGCAGTCCATGCCGCTGTCTATGATTCCGATTTTACCGTTGACCGTTGCTGCGTCTAACTCGCGCTGCAAATCGACGCGAGCCGCTAGCCTGTCGGCGCTGGTCGCGTGGTCTTGCCAATCTCGACAGCCGCCGGTCTTCTTCAGGGCTGCGCGGATTTTCAGATACTGCTCGCGAGTCGTGCTGCGTTGTAGCCAGTTCAAATCAAACATGTTACTCTCCTTTTCATGTATCTAATTGACACAAGCGACGCGACACTCAGAGAATGCCGCGCCTTGTATCAATTAATCTAACCGGCCTGTACCATAGGCCTTAATATCGGCCTTTTTGAATTCTGCCGCCATCGCATACGCGGCAGCTATTTTGCGATCATAGGATTGGCCGAAACTGTGAATGTAAACATTCACGCCACCTTCATAGGCCTTTCTGGCAAGGTCATTCTTTTTCAGCCAATTGGCAAATTGCGAATTGCCGGGCTTGATATTCACCCAGCCGAATCCGCAAGGCCCATCAGGTACTAGCCATTGCTTTACAGGCGGGGAATTATCGTCTAAGGGATTAGAAGGCTGCACCACTAGCATGGGCTCCGGGTTAACGTCTTTTCCGGCCTTGATGGCGGCAGCACTAGCCGCGTCCCATACTTCCTGGAATTGCTGCTCGCGCTCAAGCTTCGCCTGTTCCTTTTCCGCGATCATAGCTTTCCATGCCGCGCGCGCTTCGGCCTTATGAGTCCGGCAATATTTCGATTTTCCGGACGTATTCTGATCGCATGTCGCGTGTTTACAGTTCATGTCGTTGCTTCCTTGTGTATTGCCACAATTGCTAAACCCGCCAAGCAATGACCTATGGCGCAAGCGTCATGAGTTGCCCCGCGATCTTGCGCGTCCAACAATTTTTTCTGAAGCTTTAAAACGTCGGCGGCGGTTGCGCTGTATTGTTTTCCGTTGTAGTAAGTGTCGATCATCGTTGTATCTCCTCAATTGCGAGCCATGAATATTTTGTGACAATGAGCCATGCCATGGCGTGAGAATTAACGGTCTTAATGGTCAAGCCGGTTCTGATGTCTTGTATCTTGTACATGCTATCTCCCCTTGCTGTTGATAATTGATATAAAAATGCATCCGGCCAGCACGATGAACAGCACAACCGGCCAGACTAGTAGAATTGCCATTTTAACTTACCGTAGTCGGTGAGTGGAAATTTTTCGCCAGCGAACCATGCACGGTAATGGCGATATTTGGCTGGCTTGATTTGCCGCCGCACAATCCGCAGTCCGCGCATGAGATACCCTTAGCATCAGCCAAACATTCGACCTCATTGTCGGCTAGGTTGTCGTTAGCAATTGCAACGCGGAACGTTCGAGCGCCTAAATTCTGATATTTGATCGCTTGTTTCGGCGTATCTGCCGAAACCATGCATATATTCAGGTAGCGAATATCAAAGTTCTTATGTCGAATTTGGTGAGTGTACCCAGTGTGCATAATGGCTAAATCGACTAATGGCTTACATACCTGATAAGGGACGGCAGCGGGGTCGCCATACGCGCCCAATCTGAGTTTACGGCCAAAGAAAAGTTCCGCGTGTTTAGCCTCATATTTCGGATATGCGCCGCGCTTGTATGCGTTATATATAGACAAGGGCGCTTGACCTAGATTGACGTAACAAGCGCCGCCATGGTGACGGCGTAGCGGACAACTGCCGCATATACTTTGATCCAGTCCAAGCTTCGAAGCTTCGACCGGGTTCGTATCACTTCGCAGAATCCAGGTTTGAATCATGTCGCCCGTTTTGCGGTTCGTTGTTTTCATGGTAGCAATTACAACAATAGGCGATCCGTCTAGAACGCTTGGTCCTTCATATAGAATAAGGCCACGTGTAGTAGATTTGGGCTGTACTTTGCTGGCTTTCGTTAACTTTGCCATTTTTCTACTCTCCGTTGATTAATACCGTGTAGCACACTCCGGGGAGCGTGCTACCCGCTATTAACTCAGGGTAACGCGGTTATTCGATCTACTACGCAATCGTGCGCGCCGCGCGGATCGACTGCAAACCAACTGTATGCTTTTCTGTTGGCCATGTCCGGGTTGTCAGCCCTAACATACAACGTGCGGTATTCGTTGTAATCAAGATGTCCGCATCCGTCGTAGTAAAACGCCTGTATTGAAACTTGGTAGCTGTTCATTTTCCTAAGCAACCTTTGTTGTGGATTTTACGGCATCTAACACCGCATCCCTAAGCGATGCCTGATAGTTAGGCAAGGGACGGTAACCGTGATTCGCCATGCTTCGCCCGCATCCGAACTGCTCAACAATTGCGGTCACGTTCATAAGCTTCGATTCGATAGATCCGCGTGACCTATCTGCCAGTGCTCCGGCTTGTGCTTCGCGAATCATCGCGGCTTTATTGTACTTCTCGCCGCTCTCTACCTTTTCCACCATTGCGTTATGCAGTGTTACTACTGCGGTATTTTCTGTATCTGTCCAATTCTTACGTTTTGCCATTGTTCTCTACTCCGTTGTTAACATCGTGTAGCGCACTCAGTGAATGCGCTACCCGCTGCTAATAATTAGCCATTTCTCGCTCGTAATCCTGCAACATGTCGGTAAACATTTTGCCCGTGCTGCGCGGGATCATTGTGTCGAATTCGGTGCGGCTGAACCCGTCCACAATATCTCCGCAGTCATCTATAAGCACGTGGAAATCGTAGCCGCCTTTGATGCGCTCAGCGATAACCGTATAACTGACTTTTTCCCCCGCAATTTGGCGGGTGCCCGATAGGATTTTTGTATCCTGATTGATTGCAATTTGCATGTCGTTGTTTCCTTGTGTGGTTTAATACCGTGTAACGCACTGTTGCCAATGCGTTACCCGCTATTAATCGTAATAGGCGCGGCGATAGAGCGCCCCGTCTTCTTCGTCTAGTTCAGGTGGCCAGCTCTTCTGGCCTGACATCCAGCATTTCAAAACTCCGGCGAGCATAATGCTTATCGCGGCCTTCGCTTGTGTCATGATATCTTCTTCAACCCAGTCGCCGCGCTCAAGCGGTACATCGACGCAAAGGAGATCGGCGCCCTTGCCATCGGCGGCGTCAACGGCCACCCACGCGTCCCAAGTCAGGTCTTCCAGAAGCGACGCGGTAGCCGTGTAGTCGCGACCGTTTATCGTGCCTGTCTGGACGACTGTTTCTGAGTCTGTTCGGTAGTTCATTGGCATGTCGTTGTTTCCTTGTGTGTGTGAATAGTCCGCTGTGAAGCTCTGAGAAGCCGCACAGCGCACGATTCAATACAGGTAGTTAAAGTCTCCCGCATCGGCATTACATAGCGGATGCGGGAACCGAGTTCGACATTACCAGTGTCCAGAGCTGCGGCGTCCGGTATCGGGGACAAGTCGGCACGTCGTATAGCGTGGGCGGCCTTGGCTACTTCATTCTCCGCTGCCAGTAGCGGTCGAGGGTTCGAACCTCACAATCGGGCGGTTGGGTGCCGTGTTTTTTCCGCGTTAAATTAGAGTGCCGACCGTACCACGTTTTCCGGTGAATCATCATTCTAAATGCGACATGATTATGCTTAATTGGGACACATAATTATTGCTCACATATTTGCCTTGTATTTCAGTAACTTACGGGTAAAACTGCGATCTCCGCGAATTGATACCCACGGCAAGGGTGTACAGAGGAGCCGCCAGAGGGACGCTCAGACCGTCTAAGGCATGGTGTCGGGATTGTTTACAGGGATTCCGCGAATTGTGTAAAGACATCCGACATTGACCATATACATACACTATGGTAGCCACCGGTTAAGTGCATAAATACAACAGTTAGGCATTAATACAACAGTGTTGTGTATATAATACAAGTCATTGATTTTATGTTGTATGGTCACAACAGTTCATTGGCCCCGCCATGCAAACATGATCATATAAGAATATATGCATATGAGAATGAGAATCACTTGCGCTTGGAGATGAGAATTATTCCCATTTGCATATGCGAATGATTATCACTTGCATTTGCAATCCCATATGCGAACGATTATCATTATCATCCGTAATGCGAATGAGACTCATTTGCAACACCGGGGCAGGGGCAAATTTGATACGCAATGTAACAGTTACACCAACCACTACCCGCGCGCGCAAAAATAAAAGGGACTTTATGCCTCTATAACCGGTTGACGGCGGCAGAGCCTGTTTAAGAGCCGTTTTAAGGGGGCCGCTACCCTACCCCTCGGAATTTGTTATCATTCGTTACAGGGGCACACAGAGCCTCTCAGAGCAAGTAAAGGATAGGTATGACACCCGCAGAAAAGAAGTTAGCGAGAAAACGCAAAGGAATTGCTAAGGAACGTCGAATTGGCAAACGGTATTCAAAGGCGGAGAAGGAGGCTGCGTGTCTTGAATACCAGGTATTGGGCAATTTCCAGTTAGTATCCCGGAATCTTAATATTCCTGCCCCTACGCTTAGGGATTGGTCTAAGACTGAGTGGTGGGCTGATTGCAAGATGCAGCAGCGTACGGAGGCTGAAGATTTAATTGAGGCTCAGTTGCTTAGGAACCTTTCTTTGGCACATGAGCGCATTAATGAGGGCCTGACCGAGGGGGATGAGCGGGTTCATGTGAACTCTAAGGGGGAGATTACCCGTTACCGCGTAAAACCTACGGCGAAGGATGCGGCGACGATTGCTGGTATTGCGTATGATAAGCGAAGGCTGAGTCTGAACCTGCCAACGTCAATCAAGGGTGACAATCAGGGGCTTAATGACCTTGCGGAGCAATTTAGGCAGTTAACTGAAACTTTTAATGAAAAGAAAATTAATTCTATTGAGGGCGAATCGGAAGTAATATCTGGGGGATAGCTTGGCATGAAAATCTTACCCGTAGTACTGACCGCTGTCGGTTTCTATGGGTGCGCTTATTCCGGGCATATTGAAGATCGGGCCTTGTCATGCAAACCCCATGAGTCCGAGGAGTGTGTCAAACTCCGCGAAAGAGCGGATCGCTGGGCAGAAGAGCAGCGGGAAAAAGAATCAGAACGGTGCCCGGAAGGGTTTATTCTGTTTAAGGACAATTTTGGCAGTAGATGTGTTACAGAAAAAGAAGCAAGAGAATGGATAAGAGGAATTTGGCAAATAATGTGATGTATAAAACATTAGTTTTATCGTGTTTCGCTTTATCCGGGTGTGCTTCTACAGCACCGTTTGTCGAGTATGAGCATTTATCGATGTTTAACATTGATGATGACGGATATGACCTTGCTTGTGGTGGTATAATAGCTGGAGAAGGCCTTACAGTCTCCGGCAGCGTGTGTGAGAATTCTCGTGGCGGCACCTATGGGAAAGTTAACGTACGATATATTTGGAAATAAACATGTCAAAAGGCAGCAAGCGCCGACCTTCGTCGGTAGAAAAAGAAAAGCTCGAAGAGAACTGGGAGAAAATCTTCGGAGAAGAGATCGAGGTAACGTTTGTTAATATTGATGACTACGACGAAACCGAGATAGAGTTCGTTCCTGATGAGGCCGTTGAGGCCATGATCATGAAAAGGTTTAGCAGAGAACACTAAACAGTGTCTGAACAGCTAATTGACGCGAAGCTGATCCACGGCTTTGTTTTGGGCATGCTCGCGGTCAAATATGACAATCCAAAGCCAATTCCCCCGTTTCATGACGAAATGTGGGAGCTTTTTGGCTGCTCTCACCCGAAATGTGCCGTTGCGGCCCCTCGAGGACACGCAAAATCAACCGCTATAACCCTTGCATACATCCTGGCGATGATGCTTTTCCGTATTCGGGACTTTTGCCTGCTTGTTTCGGACACAGAAGGGCAGGCAATCGAGTTTTTAGGCGATATTAAGGAAGAATTGGAGGATAATGAGGCCCTGAGAGAGACTTTTGGGGTCAACAAGCTGCTAAAATCGACCGAAACCAACGTTATTGTCCAAATGAACGATGGTCACAGGTTCAGAATACAGGCAAAAGGCTCTGAACAGAAGGTTCGCGGCCTAAAATGGCGAAATCGCCGTCCCAATTTGATTGTTGGCGACGATCTTGAGAACGATGAGATCGTTATGAACCCCGAGCGAAGGGAGAAATTCCGCCGCTGGTTCATGAACGCACTGATTCCTTGCGGATCAGACGATGTAGTTATACGGGTGGTCGGCACTATCCTGCATGCTGACTCTATGCTTCAGCGCATTCTCGAAGACCCGACATGGAAAACCCTGTTTTACGAGGCCGAGAACGGCTCGTTTGAAAACATTTTATGGCCCGAACAGTATTCTGCCGAAAGATTACGGCAGATTTATAAAGCTTATTCGGCCCAAGGTGATCCGGAAGGCTACGCACAAGAGTATAGAAATCAACCAGTTGCAATCGAAAACGCATATTTTAACATAGATTACTTCTTTGACATGGAGCGATCTGATAAGGGTGAGCGATTGCTGCCAAATCTTGAGTATTATGCGGCGGCTGATTTTGCTATCTCTGAAAAAGAACGGGCCGACTACACCGTTATTATTGTTGGTGGCATGTCTCCAGAGGGCAAGTTGCATATTGTAGACCTAAAGCGCGGAAGATGGGATTCTGAGGCCATTATATCGGAATTAATTGCCACACAGCGCATGTACCAGCCAAATATTTTTACGTTCGAGACAGAAAAGATCGATAAAGCGATTTACCCCTTTCTTGAGCGCGAGATGCACCGAACCGGACAGTATCTCAATATTAACAAGATGACCCCAATGAAAACCTCTAAAACAGCGAGAGCGAGGTCTATTCAGGGCATGCACAAGGCCGGGGCGATCCGGTATGATAAAGATGCATCATGGTTTCCAGGGTTTTATTCGGAACTGACGATGGTTTCGGAATCTGGCCCTCGCGGTCGCCACGACGATATGTTCGACGCTTTTGCTTATCTGGGATTGACCGTCAATCAATTCTGGGAGGCAATGTCTGATGCAGAGATTGAAGAAGAACAGTACGAAGAAGCCTTTGAGGAATACACCTCTATGGGCAGATCAAACGTAACGGGATACTGATGAAGCTGAAAGCAAAACTGAAACTAAAAGACATTCAAGACTCGGAAAACGTTAACGAGCTTTTGAAAGACAAGGATTCCGAGATTGTTGGCTTGCAGGTCACAAGGGGTTATGAGGCTGATAAATCGTCTCGCCAGCGGTGGGAAACGAAAATGGAGGACGCAACCAAGCTTGCACTTCAGGTTTCGGAAGAAAAGACCTACCCGTGGCCTAATGCTGCAAACGTCAAGTTTCCGCTTATTACGATTGCTTCCATGCAATTTGCTGCCCGATCCTATCCTGCGCTGGTAAAAGCGCCGGATTTGGTTAAATTCCGGGTTCAGGGGGCTGATGACGGCACAAAAGCATCGAGAGCGCATAGAATTTCTTCACATATGAGCTATCAGCTTCTTGAAGAGGATGAGGGTTGGGAAGAGCATCAAGACAAACTGCTATTGGCCCTGCCGATTCTTGGTTGTGCGTTTAAGAAATCATATTACGACAAAGTTAAGGGGCATAATTGCTCTACCCTGGTTTTGCCAAAAGATTTAGTTGTAAACTATTACGCCCGGTCAATTGAGGAGTGTGAGCGCAAAACAGAGGTTTTCCAGCTTTCACCCCGCGAAATCAAGGAAAGGCAGCTTCGTGGCGTTTATTCTGACGTAGAATTTACCGGTTACGATATTGAGCAGCCCGAAGATTCACATCGCCGGCAGGGCATTTCGCCCCCCGCTGATGATTCTGATCGTCCTCGCACCCTGCTTGAATCTCATTGCTTCTTAGACCTTGACGGAGATGGTTACAAAGAACCATATGTTGTTACCATTGACAAAAACACCTCAAAAGTGTTGCGTATTGTCCACAGATTTGGCGAAATAACAACAGAACAGTCTATTAAGATTTCTGAGATTCAGAAGCGAATGAAGGCTTACGTGGAAGGATTGAACCCCAATCCACAGACCGCGCAAGAGGAGCAAGCTCTTATCATTGCAGAATCTACTGTGGAGCGCATGCAGGCCGAGATTGACATGCTAACGCAGCAGAAGCCGAAAGTCCTAAAAATCAAGCCTATTGAGCATTACACCAAGTACTCGTTTATTCCCTCCCCTGATGGCGGGTTCTATGATCTTGGTTTTGGTGCTTTGCTGGGACCGTTGAACGACTCCGTAAACACGCTGATTAACCAGCTTATTGATTCTGGCAGCTTGGCAAACGGATCGTCAGGCTTTATCGGAAAGGGTGCCCGGATCAAGGGTGGCAAGGTTCGTTTTTCCCCGAATGAGTGGAAGCGTGTCAGCGTGGCCGGCTCAACATTAAGAGATAGCCTAGTGCCGCTGCCTGTTAGCCCTCCATCTCCGGTTCTGTTTAACCTTTTGTCGCTGCTAATTAACTACTCAGAGCGCGTAGGGTCAGTTACAGATGCTATGTCGGGGCAAAATCCGGGCCAGAACACTCCGGCCTACAACATGAGCCAGATGCTTGAGCAGGGCCTTCAGGTGTTTAATGGCGTGTTTAAGCGTGTTTATCGGTCTATGCGGAGCGAATTCCGGAAGCTGTATGACCTAAATGCCATCTATCTGGACGAAGAAAGCTACTTTGCGTATCAAGACAGCGATTCAGCCATCCTGAGAACCGATTACACGGGAGATTCCAAAGATTTGATGCCGGCGGCTGACCCAAACGCATTTTCTAACAGAGAAAAAATGGAAAAAGCCTCGATGATCCTTGAGCGATCACGCATGTCGCCTGGATACAACCCGATTGAAGTTGAAAGACGATTTCTTGAGGCAGCAGATATTCCTGACGTAAACCAGATATTCCCTCTTCAACAGAATCAGGAAACTGGTCAAATGGAGTACGTTTTTGCCCCGCAGCCTGACCCTGAACTTGAAATCAAGAAAGCCGACATGGAACGGCGCACGATTGAAGGCAAGGCTAGGGCCGAGACACAAGCGGCTGTTGCCGAAGCCAAGATTATGGAGTCCGAAGCGAACATCATTATCAAGATGCGCGAACTGGACATTAAAGAAGATGCAAACGAGATTAAGAAGCTCGAAATTATTCTAAGAGAATTGCAAGACAAAAGAAAAGCGTTAACGGAGATAGAGAAGCTTGACTCACAGGAGAAAATAGCAAGTGAGCAACAGCAAAGTAACGAAGGAACAAGCTCTTGAGTGGTTGGAAAACCCTGTAACAATAGCTTTTAGAGGTATTGCCGAGGAAGAACGAGCAGCCTGTGCCTCTGGGGTTGGTGTGGATTGTTTCCACCCATTTCAGCCAGAGAGAACCCAGGAAATCATGTGCGCGCTAAATGCCGCAGTTGATACGTGGGATCAGGTGCTTGATTCGCTGGACCCAGAATCGGTAGAAGATGCGTTTGATAGGGTAGAGGAGCAGTCTTATGCAGAATAAGTCTGGAATTCACCCGTCAGGTAACAGAATCCTGATTGCTCAGGAAAGCGTTATTGACAAACAAGAGTCTTTGATTGAAATACCTGAATGGGTAGAGCAAAAGGCAGAACAAAGCCAAGTTGTTGGAATCCTTGTAGAAATTGGACCGGATGCCTTTAAGCATTCTGTGACAACTCGCAGGAATTCAACTGGCGCTGTTACTGAAGTTTCAGAGGTTGGATATAGCGAGCCGTTTGCCAATGTTGGCGACCGAATCCTGTTTGCCAAATACTCAGGACTGAGGTTTCCTGCAATCGATGGACAGACGTACGTTCTAATGAACGATGAAGATATAACCGCCCGAGTGGACGAGGACTTTGATGTTGGAGTTCTGGACCCGCGAAAGAGGGCAGGAAGGATAAAAGATGACTGAAGAAAGAAATTACGAAGATGAGGCTCGCAAACAGGGATGGAAGCCCGAAGGCGAGTATAATGGAAAAGCCCCTTGGACAGATGCGAAAACGTTTGTTCAGAAGGGCGAACAAATTGCCGGCATTCTGAAAAGTCGCCTTGACAAACAAGACGCTCAAATACGGCAACTTCAGGATGCCAATAAAGAGTTTGGCGAGTACACAAACGAACTGATCAAAAAGGAGCGGGACAAAACTCAACAAGCTATCACACAGCTTGAAGAGGCCCGCGCCAAAGCCATCGACATGGGAGATGGCCAAGAGTTTACTCGACTTGATTCTGAATTAAATGCAGCTAGAACCCAACTGGAAAGGCCGGCAGGTAATGGGGCAGAACCTTTGGACCCCCTTGCTTCCGAATGGCTTGGGCAAAATGATTGGTACAACTCCAATCGTAAGCTCAAGTATTTTGCAGACGGGCTGGCAGAAGACCTTGTTGCGGAAGGATTTCGCGGACAAGCTTATTACAGCGAACTTACCCGGAGAACTATAGATCAGTTTCCCGAAGAGTTTGGCAACCCAAATCAAAGCAGGGCTAATTCCGTCGAATCGGGCGGAACCCCTGTCAGTGAAGATAGCGGAACCGAGCATGCTTATGAAAATCTGCCCGCAGACGCTAAAGCCGCCTGTGATCGGTACGTTAAAAGCGGACTGACCACGGTCGAAGATTACGTTAGCAACTACGAGTGGGATGAGTAAGTTATGCGTACTATAGAAGAGAAAGCAACTCAAAGACAGACCGAGAAAAGTAGAGACAAAACAGATAGAGTCCCGTTTGGGGCGCACCGACTCAAGCTTCAATTATCTCCAAAGGATGAAGAGCACTTCCGCAAGCAAGGGTATATAGTTCATTGGTTCAATGATCTGGACGGAAGAATTGAGAGGGCCCTGTCGGGCGGATATGAGTTTGTACAGCCATCAGAAGCAACGTCGCTAGGACAGAACGCTGTTCATGCTGGTAATACAGACGAAGGTGCAAAAGTTAGCAAAATCGTTTCTCGCGGTGAGCCTGTTGTCCGCGCTTACTTGATGAAGATCAAGAAGGAGTGGTACGACGAGGATCAGAAAGCTAAAGAATTGGTTAACCAAAAGGTTGACGAAGCTTTGGCGGGAGGCGAAATTGGAGAGGGAGTAGAGAATAAATATGGCCCTGGCGTAACCTACGGCCATTAATCTCTGCAACCTTGTTTTTTACTTTTTAATTCAAAAGGAATTGAAGAATGGCTAATGCAGATGCAGCATTTGGCTTTCGTCCGGTAAGCTCTCAAGGCGGTCCGTACAATGGTCAAACACAACGCTGCTACGTACCTACGACAGCTTCAGAAGGTCCGCTTTTCATTGGTGACGTTGTCACCCTGATTGGTTCGGCATCTACTGATGGCTATCCGCAGGTAAAAGAAGCTGCTGCCACGGAGCCCGCTTACGGCGTTGTTACGTCGTTTGAAGCAAACCCGGACAACCTTTCTCTACCGTACCGCGCTGCAAGCACGGAACGTTATTGTCAGGTTGCCCCGTGTATAGGGAACTACTTCGAGGCGCAGTTCAATGGTGTTAGCGAGGCCGCTGACGTAGGTCTGAATACGATCTACGTTGTTGGTGCAGGTTCTACGGTCACAGGCAAGTCTACTACTGAGTTGTCTGCTTCCGATGTGCATACTACCCTCGCTGATGAAATTAAAATTATTGCCTTCGTGGATCGACCCGACAATGATTTGACCCTTACAAATGCTAAGGCGATTGTCATGTTTAACGAACCACAGTTAGCGCATAATACGGCAGGGGTATAATTAAATGGCTGTTATTGCAACGGGTAATCACCCTAAGGCGCTGTGGCCTGGAGTTGCCTCCTGGTTTGGCGCTAAGTATAACGAGCATGAAGCACAATACCCGAAACTGTTCGAGGTTCGTAGTTCTAACAAGAATTATGAAGAACTCGTTCAGCAGACCGGTTTTGGCCTTGCTCCTGTTAAGGCAGAAGGCTCCAGCACTCAGTATGACTCTCACTCACAGGGTTACACGGCTCGCGGCACAAACGTCGCATACTCGCTTGGTTACATCGTAACCCGCGAGGAACTGGCCGATAACCTTTATGAGGAAGTGTCTATGCGCCGTGCTGGCTCGCTGGCTTTCTCAATGTCACAGACGCGGGAAAACGTAGGTGCTAACATCTACAACCGTGCGTTCAACTCTACCTACACGGGTGGTGATGGTGTCGAACTTCTTTCGACGGCTCACGTTACCGTATCTGGTAATCAGTCGAACGAACTGGCAACCGCTGCTGACTTGTCTGAAGCTTCACTTGAAGACCTTTGTATCCAGATTATGGACGCAACTGACTTTAAGGGGCTGAAGGTCAATGTACGTCCAAGATGTCTGGTCATCCCGACCGCTCTGACATACGACGCACAGCGAATCCTGAAGTCTCAGCTTCGTTCCGGTTCTGCTGACAACGACGTAAACGCTCTGAAACTTGCCGGGTCTATTCCCGAGATTGTTGTTAACAACTTTCTTACGGATTCTGACGCTTGGTTTGTAAAAACCGACGTTCAGGACGGACTCGTATGGTACGACCGTGAAGCGGTCCAGTTCACTAAGGACACGGACTTCGACACGGACAACGCCAAAGCGAAGGGCTACATGCGTTTCGTCCCGTTCTGGGGCGATTGGAGAACCCTGTACGGTTCACCGGGCGCATAGTGAATTGGGGGCGGGATTTGTCTCGCCCCCTTTTTGAACTTGTAATTTTCTACGGACCCCATTGGGGTTACAAGGAGAAATAAAATGTCTCAAGGGACACCAAGTAATTTTCCGAATGGATTTCGGAATGGTGTGGTTATCCGAGGCGTTCCGCTTTCAGTTACCAATCCGGGTAAAGTATTTTGGGTCAATGGCTCAAGCGTACTGGCACCGGGAGCGGTAGGTGGATCGAACGGCAACGATGGCACGTACCAACGACCATTCGCAACTATTGACTACGCTGTAGGCAAATGTACCGCATCACGCGGCGACATCATTATGGTTATGCCGGGTCACTCAGAGGATATCTCTGGTGCCGGCTCTCTAACCCTTGACGTTGCTGGCGTTGCGGTCATCGGTCTTGGCACCGGCTCTCTGCGTCCTGACCTTAACTACTCTGATACGGCGGGAACGGTTGAGGTTGATGCTGCTGACGTTACGCTTTATAACATAACTCTTACAGCGGACGTTTCTGCTGTTGTTGTTGGTATAAACGTTGACGCTGCTGGTTGCACAATTGATAGCTGTGAATTTGGCTTGAACGCTTCGGGCGACGACTTCATCACCGGTATTGACGTTGATGCGGTTGACGGCTTTGTGTTCACCAACAACGTATGGCGCGCTGAAAATAACATAGCTGGCGCTGCCGAGGCTATTCGTCTCGACACGGCAACTAACTACCGCATTGAAGGCAACCGAATCCTCGGTGAATTCTCTGACGGTTGTATCGTTAGTGAAGGCGCTGCTGGTAGTTTGGGCATTATCGCTAACAACCTCCTGTACAACCAGGATACTGCTGGCGGTGAAACCATTGACCTGAACGTGGCTGACACGGGCATTTGTGCAAATAACCTTATGGGTACTTTGTTCACGACTGCGCCGGAAACGGCTTTCGATCCGGGTTCAATGCTGTGTGCAGAGAATTATATGGCTAACGCCGTTGATGAATCTGCTGCATTGGTTCCGACTACGGTAAGCACGTAATTAAATGGGGGGAGAAATCCCCCCGTTTTTTTAGTAAGAGTACATTTTTAGCAAGCGTACATTATTAATGTACGAATAGGAAAACTGAACAATGAGAATAGCGATATTAGCTAACGGACAGACGGTGAATAATTTCACCAACAATCCCACTATCAGTGTAGATAAGTACGATCAGGTTTGGGGATTGAACCAGCAAGGAACGTGGAAGGGGCTGACGCTTGACAAGTTATTCGTGATGGACGACTTGAAGCTTCGGATGCCATTCTATGCGGGATATGATTTGGTCGAGTGGCTAAAAACATACCCCGGAGAGATTGTCACTTCAAAGGCCTATGATGAATGGCCAACCTCAGTATCCTATCCAATTAAAGAAATAGCGCATTACTTCGGGATGCCCTTGGGTACTGCAATGTACTCAACTCCTGATTACATGATTGCGCTGGCGATATATCAAGGAGCGACCCAGATCGATTTGTTCGGTGTGGACATGGCCACGGAAGGCCCTATTGAAATGAAGCTAGGCACGGCCCAGTGGATTGGCGCTGCTCATGCTCGCGGAGTTCTTGTAAGGACTTTTGTAGGCAGCTTGTTCCAGTATCTCACCAATAACGGGGTTACGATGGAATCGGGCCTGTATGGATATGCCAAGCGCCCCAGAATCGAAGAACTGGTCAATACGGACTATTACGAGGCTTGGTCAGATGCGCGCAGTTAGGCTTCTTGAGCGGGCAATTGAGGAAACCCCTGAAAAAGTCCTTGATGTTGGTGTCGGGAAGGGGCGGCATGCCTTTTCTTTTATAGCCAATGGATCAATGGTTGCGGGGCTGGATGTTAATCTGCCGCCGTTAGATGACCCAAGGTACGAACACATACATGGCTCTCTGGAGCTATGGGAGCCCGCAGGACGCGAGTTCGACATGATTTGGTGTTCCCATACCCTTGAGCATCTTCCTAACGTTCAGGCGGCTCTCATTAAGCTCAGGAGCGTTTTAAAGGATGGCGGCACCTTGGCCATTGCCGTTCCCACGGATCGCCAGAACAGGTTGCACGTTGGTCATTTGAGCCTTTGGACTCCAGCCCATCTGGTTTACAACCTGGTTTGTGCCGGGTGGGATTGCTCAGAAGCTATCTGGTATACAGAATACTGCACAATTGGCCTCATTGTAAAGAAAACCGACGATATTAGTTACGAGGGCCGTACCGGAATGCCATCAGAAGTCACATGGCTTAACCAGTACACCCCTGTGCCTGTCCGCCACATGGATGGAGCGTGGTGGGGAAACAACTGGCCTGACGAAACTGAATCAAGAATTCCTGACCCGCCGTGCGTAACAGCCGGTTACGTCAAAACAAATTTAGAACCAGAATTACAATTGTTTGCCGGCCCAAACCCCAAGCTAAGAGAGGGCTATGGGCGAGAAAATTAATATTATATTGTAGAACCAACCTAACAGGAAAACTAAAACATGGCTGCAACACTTACTAAAACTACACTTGTAAACGGAAAGCGCAATTTTTGTGTGCATGTCACCATTGGCGGCACCTCGGGAGATGCAAGCGATGCATCGGTTGTTGACATCTCTGCTATTGATTCTACGCTTTCTGCGGGCGATTTGCGCCTTGTGCGCGCTTCTTGGTCTCTTGTTGGTTGCACGGCATTGCTTGAGTGGAATGCTACCACTGACGTTGCAATTCTTCAAATGGGCACCACGCGAGGAGAATGGGATGCTGGGGGAACCGCAGGGATTCAATCTTCTACCGCCTCGGGCGCAGATGGCGACATAACCCTTACAACGACGGGATATACCGCATCCGGCGACGGAGGCCACTTTACGCTTTGGTTTAAGAAGAAATAATTATGGCTGTCTCTGGCTCTAAAGACTTTTCTATAACTCGCGCCGACATTATCGAAGCCGCCCTTCGCAAGATTGGCGTTTACGACCAAGGTGAAGCTGTGCCAGGTGAGGAAGTTCCTGACGCAGCTTTGGCCCTTAACCTAATGGTTAAAGAGTGGGTCATGGACGGCGCTGACATATTCCTACGCACGGAATCCACGCTGTTTCTTCAGCCTGATACGCAAAGCTATAATCTGAGCACCGACCACATCACTGACTCATATGTGGAAACTACTTTGTCTGCTGCGGAAGCGTCTGGACAGACAGTTATTTCTGTAACTAGCTCAACCGGAATGACGGCTAATGACAATATTGGCATCAAGATGGATGACAATACCATTCACTGGTCAACCATCGCTTCGGTCGATTCATCGATACAGGTAACGATTAATAACGCAACAGACGATGACGCGGCAAGCGGAAACAAAGTCTACGCTTACACCACAAAATCAGATCGCCCCCAAAAAATCCTTTATGCTTTTCGATCTGACAAAAATGGATTTGATACAGAAATTTCTGTTATTGGTGAAAACGAATACCGCAGGCAATCAAATAAGACGGCGGACGGGGCACCAACAGAAATTTGGTATAACCCGCAAGGCAACCAAGCGACAGGTAAGCTTTCGGTGTGGCCCGATAATGGTGGTGCCGATTGGGACAAAATTGTTTTAATTGCCCAGCACCTTCCCGATGACTTTGATGCCGGAGCAAATAACCCCGATTTTCCGATTGAATGGGGCAACGCCCTTGTATGGGGTCTTGCGGCGGAACTGTGCTCTGAATATTCGATTCCAGAAAGAGAGCAGACCAGGATATGGTCTATTGCCAACAACAAATTGCAAAAGGCCCTTGACTACGATGTTGAAAACGCCAGCGTCATCTTTGCAATGGACGGCATGCGGTAATGCCTGAAACATTGCGAGAAAAGTTACTGGGATCGATAGAGGTTGTGCAAGACCCCTCAGAATTTGCTCCAAATGATTTTAGGTGGGCAGAAACCAAGGGAAATAAAGTTTATGTTAACCACCCCAAGTTTAAAGCTGCTGGCGCAGAAGGATACGAGAAAAAAATAGTGCTGGCAGAATCTTTGCATAGACTTAGAGATGTTGCTCCTGATATATATGATCGCCTAGAGCATGAGGCATTAAATGATCCAGAGTATATGAGATGGGCAAACGAGTCATATATACACTCCAGAAAAGATTATGGAGAAAAAAGAAAATTTTGGAAGTGGCACAAAGAATCAAGGTTCGATCAAGTAATTGGGGGTTATATATTTGCTAGTGATAAAAGCCTGCCAACAATGAAAGAGTGGAATAGAAAAACATTACCTATGGGGCCGAAGCTAAAAAAATTATTACACAAATTGGCAAATAAGTTGGGCATTGAATGAAAATTCCATTCTTGGGCGGTGCGTATGAGGGCAGGTCTTCAAACGTTTCTCCTGAAACATGTATAAATCTCTTTTATGAGAAGGGCGTATCTGGTGAGGCGCTGGTTGGAACGGCAGGCTCTACCGTCCTTACGGCTGGCACAAGCACTCTTGAAGAAGAGGTTAGGGGCGGCATAGCCTATAACGATTTGGCGTATTTCGTCATTGGAAACACCCTGTACGAGATCAATTCGGCCGGAACTGCTACTTTACGCGGAACCCTGAATACGAGTACCGGAAGGGTCTCTATGGCCCACAATGGCGTTCGCCCTTCTGCCAATCAACAAATTATGATTGTGGATGGCACAGACGGTTGGATCTATGACAATACAACATCTACGCTTTCTGAGATTACTGATACCGACTTTGTGGCTTCTGAAAGCGTTGTATTCATTGACGGCTATTTTGTGTTCTCACAAGCTGGCGGATCAGATCGTTTTTGGCTTACTTCTCAGTATGACGGTACTGCAATAGATGCAAACGACTTTGCTACGGCAGAGGGATGGCCCGATGCCATTCAGACTCTTATTGCCGACAATAGGGAGTTGTTTATCTTCGGTGAGGAAACGCTTGAAGTTTGGTACAACTCTGGTGATACGGATAATACGTTCCAGAGGTATCAGGGTGGGTTCAAGCAACATGGCTGCGTAGCGAAACATTCCCCTGCGCGGTTTGATAATAGCGTGGTGTGGCTGTCTAGGAACGAACGCGGCGATTCTCAGGTTGTCCGTCTTGGTGAAGGGCATATGCCACGAATCATCTCTACTCCTGAATTGAACTACAAGTTTTCTCAATACGGAAACGTAGAGGATGCGTTCGGCTATGCTTACCAGGATGAGGGGCATGAGTTCTATGTGCTTACTTTTCCTTCTGAAGGTGCGACGTGGGCCTATGATGCGTCTACGCAACAATGGCATCAAAGAGCCCACGAAATATCGGGAACTTTTCCGTCGCGTGAACGTTACAACTGCCATGTCTTTGCTTTTGGAAAGCATTTGTTTGGAGATTTTGCAAACGGCAATATTTACCAAATGGACAACACCGTTGGGACGTTTAATGGCGCTGTTTTAGAAAGAGAGAGAACTTCTATTCCCGTATCTGACGAAGAGAACAAGCGCAGAATGGCATCAATTCAGTTAGATATGGAGGAAGGCATTGGCGATGGAGCGACAGCTGATGATGATGTGTTTTGGTTGTCCTATTCGAAAAACGGTGGTCATACCTTTTCTAACGAAGTTGCGCGGTCTGCTGGTGACGGCGGGCAATGGAGTAAGCGGGTCATCTGGCGGAAGCTTGGGTGGGGAAGAAACTGGATATTCCGCATTAGAACGTGGACTCCTAAGCGCCCGATTATCAAGGGGTTAATTGCCCTTGCAGCGGGCGAAAGCGCGAAGGTGAGATAATGCCCAGCAAACCCGGCGCACCACAGTCTGGAAGTGGTGGCGTTCCCTCCGATTTCGAGTATCTAACCGATGAGCGGTTGCCAATTAATCCCGCTATTACGCGAATGCCTACCAATCAGCGCGAATGGGATGGATTTGTTCGCGAACTAGACAAGCGGATCAAAAATATTTCTGATGGCTTTACGCCAACCTTTACCGGATTTTCGTCTGATCCATCAAACCCGTTTGTTTGGTATCACCGATACGGACAGCTTGTTATGTTGGAATGGCATTTTACGACCGGGACTAGCAACTCAACATCTTGGACAATAACAAATTTGCCGGAAATCATAACCCCAAAATATAATGTTGACGCTATTGTTTCTGGAATGATAGACAACGGGTCAAATGTAACGCATCCCGGCGCAATGACCGTTGGTGCTAATGGGGTTATTACATTCTGGAGTACCGAGCATCACAATTTGTTTACCGCTTCTGGAAATAAAGGGTTTGCAAATGCTGATCGTTACACAACGACCTACTGGCTAAGACATCCATCCAAACTATGACAAACAAAAGCGTGAAGCTTCCAGACAAATTTTTAAAAGAGCGTGAGTCAATCCATGCTCTTCAAAGCGTAATGATGGACATGCCCGAGGAGGAAAAATTTGACCTTGAGGCACTGACTGATCATTTTTTTGCCCCTGGAGTTTACGCCCGAATGTTTTTCATTGAGGCTGGCTCTGTTGTTGTAGGCAAAATTCACAAAACCGAACATTTGAACATTATCTGCAAGGGTAAGTGTTCTGTATACACAGAAGAGGGGCCAATAATACTACAAGGCCCTTGTATAGTAAATTCCAGGCCGGGAATCAAAAAAGCCGTATACGCAATTGAAGATACCACTTGGGTAACAATTCATGTTACGGACAAGACGGACTTGGATGAAATTGAAAACGAAGTTATAGCAGAAGGTTATGACGAAATTGATTATTCGGAAATTTTAAGGATTAAAGAGGACTAATATATGTCTTGGGGTATAGTAGCTGGAGTAGCGGGCACCGTAATCGGCGCGGGGATGAGTAGCAGGGCTTCCGATAAGGCTACTGAGGCTGGCGTAGCTGGTAACAGAGAAGCTTTAGAGCTTCAACGCCAATCTCGTGATATTGCCCGAGAGGATTATCGCCCATATCGTGAAGCCGGATATACGGCACTTAATCGCCTTATGGAAATGACCGGGCTGGATGCACCAGCCGCTGCTGCTGGCGTTTCACGCGGCGTTGGCAGAAATCGGTGGGGCACAGGGCCAAGAGGAGAAATAGGACGACCCGATGCCCATTACCTCTACGAGGGCGCATATGATTCCGCTTTGCCCGCTACTATAGGTTCTCAAGGCATGCGATCTAGGGCCGCTGCTACGCAGCAGTTTCCCGGTGGGCCAGCCTCAAGGGCCTCTGCGTACGACGCTCTTATGGAAAGAAATCCTGCTATGGCAGATAGGTTTAAGTCTGCCTTTATTAACAATGAGGGCCAAAACGCATGGGATCAAATATATGCCGGAAGAGCGTATGGCGGCGACATGATTGGCAGAGCTTATGGGGGAAACATACCTCCCATTGGAAAAGCTCATGGGGGCGATATGAAAAACAAGGCCCTGTATATTGTTAACGAGCTTGGCCCCGAAGACGTGTACGACAATGGCACTGTAACCCGATCATCCAATCCAAAGGTGCTTCCGCCAAACCCGAATGGGTATGTTGGTCGTGATAATGGCGGCGATTTGTGGACCACCCCAACAGAAGGCGTTATGGGGCCAAGGGGCCTTCCTGGGCCAAGAGGTGTTCCCGTAGGATGGGGTGGTCCGACGCGCTTAACTCGTGGGCCGGCAGACGGCAAGGCCGGAGCCGCAGACTACTACCCGGATTTCAGCAAGCGGTGGGCAGGCCCCGGACCCGCGCCCACTAGCGATAAATTCCCAACATACGGCGGCACTTCTGGTGTAGACGGAACCACGGTTCAGCCTCTTCCCGGAACAGGTGCGCCTACTCCTGCGGCTGTTCCGGCTGCTCAAAATGTCAACAACGCCCTTAACGGCGGCGGATACCCAACAGAGAACCAGTTTGATATGACGGTTGATCCAGGATATAGATTCCGATTTGATGAGGGCATGAGGGCACTTGACAGGGGTGCTGCTGCCAGAGGTGGGTTGCTTTCTGGCGGATACGGCAGAAGGGCTATGAGGTACGGACAAGGCTTTGCCTCAAACGAATTCTCTAACATCTACAACAGAATTTCTAATATTGCTGGCCTTGGGCAGGTTGGCACTCAGGGTTCTGCTGGAGCAGCTTTGACCACGGGTCAGGGAATGGGGGCTAGTGCTGCTGATGCGGGATTAACTTCTGCTTATGGACAAATGGCCGGCGGCAACGCGTGGGCAAATGCAGCTAATCAGATTGGGCAGCTTCCGTGGGACAGAGCGTTTAACAGGCCCGCAGCGACATCTAGGATTGGTTTTGGAGGAGTAAATCCCGGCGGAATGAATCCTTATGGAGTTTCTAATCCCAGCAATATTCTAAATGTTGATCATCTTAAGGACTTTGGGTGAAATAAATGGCAGTATTTAACGCAGCAGCAAACCAAGTGCTGGCACAGCCGGTATCAGCTTTCTATAAAGGAAAGGCGATGAGAGCGCAACAAGAACGCGCAGAGCTTGAAAACCGGGCGTTGCAGCGGGAAGAAGATTACGCGGCGGAAAATCGAAGAATGGCCAAACAAGACCGCGAGCGCAGAATAGCTGCTGAAGACCTTGCAACGGAACAGGTTAAGCAGCAAATCGCTCAGGGCAAGAGGGATGCACTCTCCTATAGGGTTAATTTGCTTGCGCCTGCAATAAACTCTTACACGGAATCCGGCGATCTTGATGCCTTGAATGAATATGTGAACATTGCTGTGCGTCCAAACTTGCCTGAAGCCGACATGAGGGAGTTTCAAGAGATGTTTGGCGACTCTCTGGATGCAAATGAAGCACAAGCCGCAGGATTGTTGGTTGACGTTTTCCGAAAAACGGATGGCCAATACAAGGCGCAAAACTTTGCTGACGCAAGCGGAAAGGTCGTTCTTTCAGCGGTAGAAGGGTCGGAGGCGTGGCTTGATGCCGTGCAAAACAAGGACTTATTCTTGGCTGGCAATGTTACGCAAAAGACAGGCCAAGGGACACAAATCGTCAAAATAAATGATGGCGACGAAGAAGTGACCTATGAAGAAAAGGTTGTTGACGGCGAGATTGTAAGAACAGAAATTGCCAGAGCGCCTAGACGAACGCCAGGTTCCCGATCTGTTTCATTCATAGGAGACGATGGACAGCCACGCATGGGGAGTTATGACAGCGATACAGGGATATACACTGACAGCGATGGCGTTGTTCATAGAAATGCAACGCCCATCGCTCCAGCAGCAACACAAAGTGAGATTTCCGCAGACCCAAGAACCGGCGGCCAACTCAGTAAAGACTTTTCTGACCTGAAAAAATCTTATGATAAATCATTGGAAATATCAGAACGGATTGGAAACTTTATGCCGCAAGCCCGCGCTCTTCCTGACGCTGTTGGCGGCATGGCTAAACTTGCATCAACATTGGCCGCTGTTGCAGAACTGGCCGGTGGAGAAGACCTTGGGGAGTTTATTGCCGAAAACATGACTAGCACCGACCAAGAAACCCTCTCAGAAATGAGGGGAACCCTTCAGATTATAAGGTCGGTGGTAAGGCCCATCGCAACCGGAGACGAGGGCACAAGGCAGTCCGATCAAGAGCGCAAGATTGCTTCCGAGATTGTTGGCCTTGTTGAAAAGATTGAAAGCCCTCTTGATCTTGTCAAAAACTATCCTCAAGTCATTGGCTCTTTGCGAGCGTTGTATGCCGAAAACTATGTCAATGCGTATAACAGGGTGGCCTCTGATACTAGCGGGGCATTGCAGTGGCCCTATGACCTTTCTACAGATGCCGGACTTCTTGGCCTTTTTACTGAGCTTTCTGAAAGACAAGTATTCGTAGAAGGTCAGGAGGAAAAAGCTGCCGATCTTGTTAAAAGGTTGCGTAATATTCAGAACAGGAGTCGGTAATGTCTTTTGATACTCAGCGGGCGCTTGATGCGCTTAAACAAAAGCAGCGCGACGAAATGGCGGGGCTCGATATTGATGCAGCCGTAGCCGCCTATCGCGGGGAAAGCGTAGATGTTGCAGAAGAGACTTTGGGAGCCGACTTTAATCCTACAGCGGTCGCTCCAACCGGATTGCGATTTAATCTTTCAAGGGGGGATACTCTCGAAGAAAAGAACCTTCGGCTAAAGAAAGTATATCCCGATGGGGAGGTCAAAATGTTTGGACGTTCCGTAGTCCTTGGCAATCCTGATTCTGCATTGATGTACAGGGAAACGCAAAACGACCAGTGGAAGTTCGTTGAACCTCAAGGCTTTTTGGTTGAGAGAGCCAAGTCTGAAGAGAAAGCGGGGATTATGGGCTGGCTTCTCAATAGAGAAATTGATTGGGGAGATTTTGCGGAGGCTTTTGGGCCATCTGCCGAAGCTATAGTAACAGAAGCGGCGGTCCTTCCGATCACAAAAGGCTCGGGCGTTTTTGCGACTGTCTTTAAGCAAGCCCTTGGTGCGGCGCTTGGCGAAAGCGTTGAACAATTTGGTCAAACTGTTGGCGGAACCCAAGCGCAAGATTTGACAGACATACTGTTCGAGGTTGGGGAAGAATTCGCTTATAGCGGGGGAGGGGGTCTCGCCATGTCTCCGGTTGCGGCTTCGGTAAATGTCTTGCAGGGGCGCGGGGCACTTCGTATGGCTGAAGAGGGCACTGACCTGCTTCAGGCAGCAAATAGGCTTGACCCGGAATTAGAACAATTGATGACTCCCGGCATGGTGACGGACAACCCGGCTGTTAGGCTTTCTGAAAGACAGGCTGCTGCCCTTTTGCCGAATCTAGGAAGGCAATACAGGGCAATCGCAGCCAAGCTTGACGAAATTATTGCGGGCAGAGCGCCCATAAGCGCAAGAAGCACAATTGTGCGAGATGTTGTTAATTCTTTGTCGGACATGGGGAATAGGTTTATCGACTCTTTAAAGGCCATGAACGTATCTCTTACTTCGGCAGGAGAAAACCTTCAAAAGGGCATTGAAGAGTATACTCTAGTATCCAAAAGAATAGTAGATGACCTGTATTATTCTGCTCGCAACATTGAAGAGCCAGAATTTGATTATGTCAATCTCTTGGAGAACATTAATGACATAAGGGCCGGGGCAAAGGGGACTTTAGACCCCAGACTTGAGCCCGTGCTGAGGGAAATAGAGGCAACAATTAATAGCAATGCCCCCGTGCAGTTGAATCGTGGCACTCTGTCTGTCACAGACCAGCTTAGAAATTCACAAACACAACTATATGCGCTGCAAAATGTGCCCCCAGGAGAAGTTGCAAACCAAGGCACAGGTCAAGCGGGCGACATATATAAAGCCCTTAAAAACACCTTGAACGAACCAGTAAACACTAACAAGGGATTTATTGATGCGTGGTCTGCCGCAAATAAGGCGGCAAGCGAAAGGTTTGACACTCTCGGACAAGCGGTTGTAGTTAAAGCCGCAAAGAGCGAAACGCCAGCAATTCTTGCCAGAGATTTTGCTAAACCGTATCAGGTAGATAACCTGAGAAACCTGCGCGAAGTCCTGCCCGCAGACAGATGGAAGGCATTGCAAGACTCGTTTCAGTCTAACATGCTTTTTGATCCAGCAGGAATAACAAAAACCCTTGATTCCTTCGACCCAGACACGCTTGATGTCTTGATGTCTCGATCAGACCAAAATCTTTGGCGCGGCATAGGCACGGAAATTGATCGCATAACGTCTGTTGGAGCCGAACAGCTTGCGGAAACGCAGATTACAAACATAAGATTTGTTGATAGCCTTATTGAGGGGGCAAAACCAAGGGACGCACTTACGGTAATAAGGGCCGTTAGAGCGAATGGCCCAGAGGCAATGCAGTCTTTAAGAGCCGGCATTATAGATTGGGCGTGGTCTGGTGTTCTGGATGCCAAAGGAGGGGTTATTAAGGTAAATAACAGTCTTTTTAACTCAAGAATAGCCACGCTAAAGAAGACGGCTTTTTGGTCGGCGCTTGGAAAGCAGGGGCAGGAAGTGCTGGCTGATGTGAACACAATTGCCAAGTCATTTTCAAGCCTTATTGATGCGGGAACGTCTATTCAGGCGGCTGAAGCCGTATCAGGCATTAAGCCGACAAACTTACAAGTAGGGGCGGTCAAGACGTTTGTTGACAACTATATTGTTAGCCATTTATACCTTAGTCGGGCTGGAAGAAGCATTTTCCTTGGAAAGGGAAGGGAGCACTCAACACAGAGAACGCTAAGGCTGATTGGCGCGGCATTGGCCCAAACCGGAAGGCCAGTTGATCTTTCCGCCCTTGAAGACGAGCAAGGCGAGGTGCCGCGACCTGGCGGATTCCAGCAGTAATTTATGGAAGAACAACAGAGCCAAGGAGGCTCATTTGCATGGCATATCCAATTTTAGGAAACCCAAAACCGGCGTTCTTTGATTCGTCTGGATCACCGCTTGCGTCTGGAACTATAACGGTACAAAACCCGTCTGACTCTACGGCAAAGGCATCATACCCAACTGCGGATGACGCTAACGCCAATACCAACAGCACAACTTCTGCTATTACTCTGGATGCTCGTGGAGAGCCAACTTCTACCCAGTTATGGGGTAAAGACGGCGAAGATTACAAGGTCATTGTTAAAGACTCAGCCGGCTCTACGGTGTACACCATAGACGACATTCGTTTGCCAGCACACACCAGAAGGGCTCTTGTGCAATTTGGTGGTGGCGATGCAACACCCACGATTGCCGAAAGTAACATCTTCAAGTGTGCCGCAACAACCATTACTGATTTTGACGATGGCGAGGTGGGAGATATCATTCATGTGTGGGGCCCGTCATCTGGTGAAACGACAATCACCAATAGCGGAAGCGTCAATACTAACGATGGATTTGATGCAATTCTGGGGGCGGGTGACTCAATCTCATTTATAATGTATTCAGATCAATCGTGGTACGAAATTTCACGGTCGATCAATAGCGATACCTTGTTTGAGACCGTCAACAGCACAAACACGATTACGGAGGCGGAAAACGGGAAAACATTTTTTCTAAATAATACCACTGGATTTGTTTCTACCCTGCCCACCCCGGCAAAGGGTTTAAAATTCAAGTTTATTATTCAGACTGTTCCCACTTCTGGCAATAATACAATTGTTACTTCAGGCTCCTCAAACATTATGGACGGAACGGTTCTCGATATTGTTGGAGAGTTAGTTTACGCCGCTGATCGAGATGTAATAACTTTCGTAGCAAGTACCTGCGTATCTGGAGACTGGGTTGAAGTTGTAAGCGATGGGTCTAGTTGGTTTTATACAGCTTTTTCCGGTGCTAACGGCGGCATTACCACGGGGCAAACCTAATGGGTAAACTAAGGCAGATGGCGGCGTTACAACGAGTACCTCATGATGTTTATTAATAGCACAAAGACGGCTGATGCAGCGGTTATAGGAGTTAATGCCCTGGCTGGATATTCATGGATTGCAGACCTAAATGAGGTCTTACAATTGGTTCTTACCGTTACGGGCATTGTAGCCGCTATTGCTGCTGCCCGGTATCACATAATGCGGGCTAACAGGATAAAGCATAGGCAAAATGCAATTAAAGAGCCGCAAACTAAAAACAAAAAAATTGGGAAGTAACAGAGAGGCAAAGTCGTGCCTGAGCTAACCCTTGGACAGAAGCAAAGGCTTTTTGCCCAGCTTTTGCCCGATTTGCTAGATCACATACACTTTCTGGGCTATGAATGCACCCTTGGTGATGCTTACCGTGATCCGAGGGCTCATGGGGCTCAAGGCATCAAGTTTGAGAATAGCTATGGACGCGCTAGAAGCGCCCACAAATGGCGTTTGGCGATAGACCTAAACCTCTTCATGCATGGGGAATATTTGACCAAGACAGAGGATCACAAGCCGATTGGAGAGTGGTGGGAGTCCCGACACGACCTGTGTCGTTGGGGCGGTAGATTCGATGACGGAAATCATTATAGCCTGGAGCATCA
>Ga0080013_1000686_pt1 | contig 46884 bp, 64 predicted proteins | sample ETNvirenome_6_85_FD_69236 | JGI IMG/M metagenome (GOLD analysis project Ga0080013, IMG submission 69236) | Marine viral communities from the Pacific Ocean - ETNP_6_85 (SPADES assembly) (version 2) | ecosystem: Environmental > Aquatic > Marine > Oceanic | place: Pacific Ocean | collected 2013-06-19
TCGATTGGTTAACAACTTAGGGAAAAATCACCGTGAATCAGTTTGGCGTACCTCCAAAAGCCCCCGACCAAGACGAAACTGAGTACCCCGGCACCGGTCGGCACCGCTCAAGTGACACCAGCACCATTTATGGTCGCGGCGAATACATGACCGGTCCCGACATTTGGTTGCATAGCAGCGGGGAGGGGTGGACGAAATACGGCACGGTTGACCGTGTGCTTAAGCTGACCCACCCCCAACACGGCACCTTCATCAAAGTGGTCGGGTTGCCGCTTGCACCCTTCGCGATGGGGTTTGGTTGTTCTGGTGAAGAGGTTTGGGTGTTGATTTTAAGCGGTGGCGACTTTGAGGGAAGCGGGCGAATTGCCTCAACGGTGGATTTCACCGACGTGGCTAGAAAGGGCGACACCATCACCTACGAGGGGGGAAGCCTGGACACGCTGCCCCTGTACGTGGCGACAGAGCCACGTCCGAAGGGCATCCGAAATGTCATCGAATAGACGGGGGCGAAATGAGCAGTCTAAGTAAAATCAAACGGCAGATGGAAAAAGCTGCCAAGAGCAGGGGTCCGTCGCGCATGCCGATTGTCGGTGACGGTCGCTATGGAATGGTCCGCTTTGTGTACGGGTCGCCCGATTTGGTCAACTCCCCCAAGGTGTTGATGCCGCTGGTTGTCACATCGGTGACGCCCGACGGTCAGGTGTCGGGTATCGCGTTTGTCGACCCCAACATGAAAGCCACGGACGCGATGGGGCGACCGCAGAAAATCCCCCCGGCTATCCCTGTCGCGGGTGCGAGACATGACCCCAAGGGCGGCAAACTGACGTGGCATTGGCGCGACGAGAAAGCCGTGACAGAGAATGCCACTGCCCCGATTGTGGTCCCTGACGCGGACACCGATACCGACCCCGTTGCCGATAACGTCACACCCCTGGACCTAGATGCGTGACGGTTCAACCCGCTTGGTGTCTGTGCATCTTCCGTCCACTATCGTGGACCGGTTAGACAGGTTGGCACGCGAGGGGGATACAAAAGGCGAGTCGCGTTGCACTCGATCTTCGGTGCTTCGCCGCGCTTTGAGCCGGGGTATTCGGGCAATGGAACGGCAAGCCAAGCGGCAGCAAAAGACCTAAGTTATTTTGCCGCTTGGACGACTGCAAACGCAATTCCCACCCACAACCACCAAGGCACACCGGGGGCTTGGGGCAAAGCAAGCGGTTGCTTTTTGTCCCGGTCGCTGCTCGCGTCCGACGATTGAAATGTGCTCAGAGCAGTATTCAACTGTGCAAGGGTAAACGTCTGCTTGCCCGGTCCTGTTGACGGTTTGTTGTAGGTGTCAACCCAAGTGGACAACCCCGACTTTGGTTTTTCGTAGACCGCGCCGCCCCCCTCGGTGGTAAGACCGGGATCGCTAAATTGCGGCGATATAGGGTTGATAAGTCCCGGTGTGGCGGTTTGGGGCTTGATGGGTGATGTATCGATGAAGTTTTGGGGGTCGGCTATCGCCTTTTTGATTTGATCGTCCAATTTCTCGATGGCATCACGGGCGTTGTTTTTGCCGATCTGCGTAGCCCCCTTGCTCATTATGTATTCGCGTAGATCGCGAACGTCTTGTTTCCATTCAGCGACGTGCGCCGCAATATCTGGTTTGAGGGTTCCGCCTAACGTCACCCCTGCCACTGCCCCAATCATATCGCACCCCTACGCTCGCGAGATTACAAACAACACCATCGCTGCCGCGAGTGTGAGAGAGAGTACGCCATCGGACACACCCCCGCTAGACTCTTGCTTTTTAGGCGGGTCAAGGTCCGGTCCAGCGGTGGACCCTTCAATCTGCGACTGTCTGAGTTGATGCCCGATTGAGGGTTTGCCGTTAGGACCGGCAAGACGTTGACAATACGCATGAATACCCGCATCCAAGGTCGAAAATCGAGCGATGGGGGTGGCAACGGACCCCCACCCATCGGGTTGGTTGCTGTCGGGTGCCCCGGCAACGTGTAGGTGGTGCCCCATGTCACCGTTGCCCCACAAACCCCAATGGTTGTTATTGAGCCCAAACCGACCATGACCGCTGTATTTAGCCGCATCCTTCACGCAACGAGCGGGGTCGACGTTGTATTGCGGGCAGATCCGCCGCGCCGCGTTGTCTAGCGTCTGCGTGAACTCAGCGATTTGGGGGGTGGTGCGCTTCATTTCTTCTTCGGTCGCTTTTGGAACGCCAAAAGCAACACCAACGCACCCACTGCAATCATAGCCGGTGACATGCCCGCCTTTTTCGTAGGTGGTTGGGGCAACGGGGGATTGCCGCTGCCCCTGTTGATCAGCGTGCCATTGGCGTTGTGGTGGGTCCACGTCCCGTTGGCGTGAATGACGGTGTATCGCCCATCGGGGAAGTTGAAACGGAGGGACGCGCCCGGTGGAGGTTCGCCGCTGCCCCACCCGCCTGATGGGGGTGTGGTGGTCGGGGGTGTGGTGGTCGGGGGTGTGGTGGTCGGGGGTGCGACACTCTCTTGTTGGTATTTTCGGATAACAGACAGGGGCAATACGTGAAAAGCACCCCCACCCTTGTGCCCCTTGGCGACCAACGCCTTACGCAGACCTTGCAAACCCGCTATCCGCTTGTCGGCTAACTCTTTACCCTTCGCGGTCGCGTCATCGGCGTATTGGGAGATTTTGAATAAGTCGATGGCGGAAATTGCCGTGTTCGATGCCTCTTTCAGTTTTCCGCTGTCGTAATAAAGCCACGCCAACTGTTCGGCAGCACGGGCGGCGTTATACATAGGGACCGATTTGCGGGTTTCAAAGAAAATCTCGTTGTACAGTTTCACGGCTTTCTTATAGGCCGCCTCGCCTCCCGTGTTGAACGCTGCTTTTGCCGCGTTTGCCTTGGATTCAAGCGCAGCGTCCTCTTGCGCTCCTGCCAACTGTGAAACGATCGCACCAATAAACATCACAAACCCCTAACTTGTTTTCCGGTTACGCCACGCCAATATCGCACCAACACCAACAACCGCCCAAACAAATCCGCTGTCGCCACCATGCCCCGAAAAGGGGTCGGTGGCTAGGTGCGATGCAATCCGCTGCGCACTCTTGCCCCTGACGTGGATACCGTCAGTTTGGGGCGGGACACCATCGGGGAACAAATCGCGTACATCGTGCCATGCGGCAATCGATGACACGGCTTGCTTCAACGCTGCGTTGATTGACTCGCGCTTGGCAGCGAAACCAGACGTGCGCCAATAATCAGCGTGGGTCACTTTCTTTCCAAATGCCTTGCGAGCGGTGTGGAGGTTGCCGATTTTGGTGGCTGGAGGTGGACCGATCCACGCCACGGACCCCGCTGGAAAGAGCGACACAAGTTGTGCGGCTTGATTGCCTTGCCCTTCCCTTGGGTTGTTACCCCCGCTGAAAACGTACACACGGGTGTACGTGCCCCGATTCTGCAATTTACGGGCTTTCTTTAGCGTCTGAGCGGTGCTGTGACCGCTGCGCCCCGCTTCGGTGACTTGCCACCCGCGACGACGCAGAACCTTGGCAAGCACACGACCGATGCCGCGACTTTGACTATCACCGATAATCAACGCTTTCACGACGACGCCTTGATGCGTTGATAATTTTGCCAGTTGTATACCACCGTCGCGGCCCCGATGCCCGCGAGCACCACCCGCTCCGTCTTGGTCAACCGCCGCGTGCGGGACGCGAGCAAAACTAAAAACGGACCTAGCAGCATCACATCTACTAGGCGAACGATTTGACTTTTGCCGTGGTCTGTCACGCGAAACCTCGCGCTCGCCACCTTTTCCATGCGGCTTTCATCTTCGGGGGGTAGGTGTTCCGCCCGCCCCACCCGTTGTATCGGATGGCAAATGTGCGCCAATCATGTGTGCGTGCCGCTTTGAGCAATTTGGGGTCGGACTTCACAAACGCGAAAAAGCCGCGAATCTGGTTTGCTTCGCTGGCGTTGTATGCGTTCCACATGGATTCGACCGTCGAGTGCCCGACGCGCTTATGGTTGAACCCCATGATCTGCGCGGACCCCATGCTGATTGATTTGAGTGCAGCGGAGCGGTTGACACTCATGGCGCGGGCTAGGGTTTTCCACTCGCCCTTTTGGCCCCGCTTCACCGGCACGGACGGATTTGGACCTTGATAGTGGCGGCTTTTCTTGGTCGGTTTGCGGGTGAAAATGTGCGGCTCAAACCGAATAACCATACGCCCGTCCGATGCGTAGGCTTTCCCCCCCGACTCCACTTCCATGACCGCGAGGGCGACCGATGGCTTGATACCAAGCTGATAGGCTAGGTGTTTGACGAGTGCGATTCGCTGGTCCTTGGACAGTTTCTTAGGGTCGCGCTTGCGGGTGAGTAACACCACCCCACCCAAAGCGGCGAGAAGTGCCAAAATCCGCTTGTTCTTGTCGAGTTTCATGGTCAAAACAACTTAGGGAAAAATTGGCAATTATCGAGAATCCCACTGGTTTTTTAGACCCTGCGTGAACCCCTTGCCGCTTTTGGTCTGCGTCAACCACCACCCGCTAACGACGACCGCGCCCAACGTCAGAGCGGTATTTTTTCGGGTCTTGGTGCGCACTCGTTGGCTCAATTCTTCGATAAGGTCCGCGCAGTCTACGGTCGGACCCCCCATCGTGATCGAGCCTGCGACGGACGGGTCCACCGAAAACCCTTGGATGGGCAACGGGGGCAAGACGTTGTGTTGCTGCGCCTCACTGATTGCGTCTTGCTGCGCGTTGGCTTGCCCTTGCTGCGTCGTGCATCGGTCGCACAGTTTTCCAGATAAGGCGGACAACTGCGCGGCCTTGATGGTCGATGTGTTGGCGCGGTGTTTGATGGTTTTGCTTTGCTGGCGCAGCGCGGACACCTGTTGACGGTGCGCCGCTTCCCCGTTGGGGTGCTGGCTCGCTCTTTGAGATTCCAATTTAGCGAGCCGCGTTTGGCAAAGCTGCCACGCCGCTGACAACTGCGCCGCTTGGGCTTGCAGGTACGCGGCTTGTGCTGCGTATTTTTGGGCGGCGTTGCTGTAGTACGCGGCGCGTTGTGCGGGTGTCATGGGTTAGCCCTTTTTGGTGGGTTTGCGGGATGACCACGCTTTTTTGGCGGGTTCTTTCTTTTTCGGGGTGCGCTCAAAAACCGGCTTCCTTGACACAGTTTTTGGGGGGGTAGGTGGGGTGCTGACCACCTTGGGTGCCTTTGGGGGAGCGGGTTTGTGAACTGGCTTGGTTTCTGACTTGACCGGCATGGGGGGTGGTTTGACCGGCACCGGGGTTGCTTTGACCGGGGGTATCACTTTTGTGATGTAGCCGTGATTCCACTGCTCCACGCGCACGGGTCCGGTCCTCACTTGATAGCGGGGGTCGGGCGCGGCTCGCGAGATTGCCACAATCACACCCCCCTTGCCTGTGTGCGAGGTGACTGTGCTACCGATTTCGTATGCGTTTGGCATGGCTTTTTTCCTAAGTTGTTTTCGCGGCAAAGTACGTCGCCGCCGCCGCACCCGCCGCGATAGGTGCGCCAACGCCCGCGACCATCGCGCCCGCTCCGACGAGCAACCACCACGGGATATTGCCCCCGGTAGTTGATGGCGGCTTTCTAAAGACAGCCGGTTTCAATTTTGTCGCGGATTTCAACAACTTCTTGGCAGCGGGCGACGGTTGAAACACCGTTGACCATTGCCCTTCGCTGATTCCGGTTGATGCGGGACCGTATGACCCCTCGCCCCCGTAAGCCGCTGCGACCGACGCAGATTGATATTTGAGGTATTTCGCCCCCAACCACCCGACGCGCTGCGAAACCGATGTGTCCTGATCCCACACGGTCGAATCGGGCATATCGCTTTTGACATACGCGCCCCAAAACTGACCCGCCTTTGGAGGCACTTCGACAAGCGCGAACGTGATGCCGCCCGACTTAGCGGTGCGGTTGTATACGCGGACAAAACTGCCGCTAGGCACCGAAGCGATGACTGACGCGCCCCCTTGGGAGTCGCGCAGATTGACGGGTCCGCCTTGGGGAGTTATCACCTTGGCGACCTTCCACGCCAAATCCTCGGTGTCCGCGAACGTAGGACCGGCGAGCGAGCCGCCAGATAGTGCGTGTGCGTACATTAGACAACTCCCACCGATACAGCAATGGCAACCGCTGCGACTGCCCACAACCACCCCGGCATTCCATCGTCGTCACCGACACCCAACAATTCAGGGGAATTGATGACGACTTGTTGATTCGTCTTTTTGGCTAGATCGTGAGAGTCCACCAGCGTGTTTATGGTTGTTTCGCCTAGCTTGTCGCCAAGGTCATATTTCGCGATGGTTTCACCAATCGAGGTGATGACCCTAACCACCGTGTCACCGGCTCTTAGAATCACTAGACCCACTTTCGCGTTGATGGCTTTGGCTTGTGTCACCTTGTCGTTGGCTTGGGGCCCTGCGTCGATACCTGTTCTCTCACGTCGCTTGTGAAATGCGTCCATCGCGATCTTTGATGTAGTGCGTAACGCGGTCGCCTTGGCGCGAGTTTGGGTGAGGTTGAAGGTCCGTGTGGCAATGTTGCGGATACGCGCCCTCAAATCAGCCTTTGCGCCTTGGTACGCCTTGTTTGCCGCTTCCACTTTCTGCTTGGCGACCGCGTATCTAGCCGTGTCACCCGCTGCCGCTGCCGCCTCGCGTTGACCACGCGCCTCTTTGAGTTTTTGTTCTAGGTCATCGACCCGCCCCCGCAACCCTTCGCGCGCCGCATTCATCGATTTCAGTTGTCTTTCAAAATCCGCGATGGTTTTTTCCAGTGCCTCGGCAAGTTTGGAATCGCCCAAAGACTTATCCGACAGATACCAAAGGCGACCCATCGCGGACGAGTACCGCAACGCTTCCCACTCAGGTTGGTTCATATCGTAGCCAAACGCTGACGCCTGCGAGGGTTCCCACATATTAAACTTGACGTACTCGGTTACGTTGGGGTGCAGCGGGGCGCACACCTTGATCACCCACTGTTTTGCTTTTGCGTAGCGACCGATGGCGACCCCCCGTGCGGTGGCGAGTGTTGGCAACTGACTTTCCCATGCCGCGATACCGGCTTTCACGGTTTGTACCTCACCTTTGGCAGACTCAAACGCCACCACATATTTGTTTTGCCAGTTGACCCACTTGTCCATTTCCTTTTTTAGCTTGGCGATATTCGCCGCCTTGCTCGCGGCACTTTTGCCACCACCAGATATGTCACCCTTCGCCGCTGCGGCATTGTACGCGGCGGTTGCCTGTGCTGCTTTGTTCCACCACGGTGAATCTTGGGCTTGAGACAGGTTGACCACCGCTTGAGCCCTTTTTGCTTGCGCGGGGGCAAGCGCGTTTTGGTTGTACGTCAGTGCATCTTGCGCGTTTTTCAACGCCTTGGTGGCTGTCTCCCGTTCGTCAAGCGCATGCCACATTTCTTTGAACGCTTGGGCGCACGGCTGAACGGCAGGGTTTTGAATGGTGGGATACTGAGGCGCGGCGTTCGGACCCGACAACATTTGTGTGCCGGTGTCAGTCACAAAGCCGAAACCGTAAGGGGTGACGTTGCCCCCTGGTTTGGGCGCATCCCACGCGAGCCCACCACGGGGTTTCCACGCGAGCCCCCCACGGGGTTTCCACGCGAGCCCCCCACGGGGCATTCCTTGTCGATTTTGTGGCATCAGTTTTCCCTAACTTATTTCGGCTTGACCGGTGCAAGGCGCGACAGTCTACCCGTCTTTTTGTAAGCCCCCCACCAATCCGCTTCGGTCCCTGCCGGGAAGAAATACATCGCTGCTTTATACGCCGCGTCAAACTTTTTACCAAACGATCCCTTGGCAGCGGCGAAATTGTCGTTGTGCCACTCAATAGCCCACTCTTTCCACTCTTGGCTTATCCGCTCGGCTATGGGCAGGAAAAGCGAACCGACCGCTGCCGCCACTTCGTCCGGTTTAGGTTGTTTGACTTCGCGCACCATCTTCCGTCTACCTTCGGCGGCACGCAGCGCATAAGGTTCGTTGAACAGAGATTCTGCTATCGCTGCGGCTAACATGGTGGCGGGCGGTTGCGACAATCGCCCTCGCGTTGTCGCTGCCGTGCCAAACATATCCCCAAACAGACCCCCTTGGGCTTGCTTGAAAGCCTTGGTGGTGCGCCCGCTGCGCGTCATCGTTTCTTCATCCTCACCTACAACGACTTCGCCCAACGCATCATCTAACACATTGCTGACGTATGTTGCCGCGACCGACGCAAGGGGGTCGCCCGCGATGCGGTTGGGTACAGCGAGATAAAGGCACCGGGTCCAATACGCTTCCAACGGATAACCCCTTACCCCGCGCTCCTGTAAGACCGGTTGCCACGCTGCTTCGAGGGGTTTTTCGTTCTCTTGGCGTGCGTGGATGGCGAGAAACACACCACCGACTAGCGAACTGCGCAAGTCGTATTCGGGCGGCACACCCCCTTCATCGATGGCGATTTGCAAGTCGATAAAAGCGGGGGCGGCGGCAGTCATGCCGGTGAGCATAGCCGAAACACCCTTGGTTGGTCGCTCGGCAAGTTGGTATATCAACTTGTCAACCGATGGACCGTAGGCATAACGGAACATCGCGTTTTGGATGCGTGTCTTTCCTTCTTCGCTGGGCTTGCCGTCCTTCGCCAAAATCTCGTTTTCGGTGTTGGGACCAGATACGTGTTCGATGAACGCGGCGAGAAATGCGCGGTTGCCTTTGGCGTGCAACCCCATGATGTTGCCTTTGTGGTTAAACGCATGATAGAGGCGCATAATCTGGGGCGTCATTTCCTTGGCGTCAGCGATGGCTTGTTCGGTGGCGTTGTACTGCGCGATGACCGAAACATTAGCGGCGCGGGCAAATGATGGACCGTCGATCTTCGATGGAAGCACCCGAATCAGCACCGGGTGAGAAATAACTTTAGGAAAATTGACCCCTAACAGGTCCGCCCACCGCTTCACTTCGTCGCGATACCTCTTTGCTTTTGCTGCGTGTTTGGACAGTAGGTATATCTCTGCGAGTGCCATCGTGCGCCCGTTGCCCGATGCGACAACGCTCTTTTTGCCGTGCTTGGCGATGATGGGGCTACCCTGTTGAGCGGTCGCGCTCCACATGAGCAGCGCGGGGTCGAAGTGCTTGACCAACTGTAGGTGTTGGTCGCGGTATGCGGGCAAGCTACGGTCGCGGGGTTGGTATTCCTGCGGGTAGTCCCTGTTGGTCCCTCCGCTGCGCCAATCGTTTGAGTAGATCAAAGATTTGAGCGGCACGATTTCCCACGTCGTTGAAACCTGTTCTTGGTCGGGCAACACCACGTCTGACTTTGGACCCGCCTTGCTGCGCCCTTGAATCAAGGGACCGGGATCGCACAACGCGGGGTTGCGCTGTAACACACCCTCTTTTTCAAGATGCGACTGTGCGGCGATTGCTGCATAGTAGACCTCTTGGCGCGTTACACCGGGCGTGGAAGCCGCCACCGATTCCACGGCTTCATCGAACGGCATCCCATAAGAGAGAATGCTGACAAGCCGCCTAAACATCTGCGACCAATTTGCCGGGTTTCGTCGCGGGTGACGTGGGTCCGTGTCCCTGTCTAGGTACATATCAGACCCGCGATCATAATAGCGTCCTTCGCGGGGATCGTAGTAGTAGACCCCACCGGGGAAGTTAAACGGTCCCTCCATCCCCGCGAGTGGTCCGTAGCCTTCGGGGATAGGTTGGACGCGATGCCGTGACCGAATCTCGTCACGCAACCTTTGTTTGTCGGTACGGTGGGGGTTGCGCCGCCGTTTACCCCCGCGCTGCGCCCCCACCTTGGTCAACTTGCCATCGCGCCCGATGCGCCAAACCACCGTACCGCTAGACTTGCGCAGTACGCCACGCGCCTCAGATAGCGAATGCGCATAAAGCCGATCGCCCCCGTCAAAGACGACATAGCGATATCCCTTGCGATGCCAGTGGGTGTGTTTCATTTGTTCCCTACAGGTCAAACGGGGTGAACCTAAAGCGGAGCCATCTTGCCGCGTTGTCAATATGGTAATCCGCTTGAGATACCAAATCCATGCGGAGACTGCCCGTCGTTGACTTGTTTGCCCTCAAAAGCTTTTGCATTGCCATAGACAATTCCTGACGAACACGGGTGATGTACGATGCCTTCGGGTTCATTTGCTGGCACGCCAGCATAATTTTGTGAAAGCGATAGTTTATTTTTTGCTCGCTGTACCCCTGGTCTAAACAGGCTTTGAGGTTTCGCGCCGCTGCTTTGATACTCATTATCGTACTCATATGGTGCCTTGCACCCATTTGGGCGCACACATTCTGACACCCGGTTTTGCCAAGAAAAAGTTGAGACTGCGTTCGGTTATCGCATCCCCCTGCACGCGGCTGGAAGTGCTGGAGCAATCCACCCCTTCGATGTTGCTGCCCTTGACAGTGGTGACAAGCCCGACATGCCCTTGTTTTCCATTGGCATCGGGATAAACGATGATACACCCGCTGATAGGTTCGGGTATCTCTTGGAACAACAACTGCGCGTCCGCGCAGTCGTTCCAGATCGATTCAGTGGACAACCAAAGCGGAAAATCCGCTTGGGGTTTGCGCGATCTACCTAGCACCGACGCGATAAATCCAGAACAGTCCAACTCTGCCGCTGGAAAGTCGGGCAACCACTCATAACCCCCCGCGCCGAGTTTATAGACGGTGCCGATGCGGCACCATGACCGTGCGGTGGCGACCAGGGTGGCGAGCGTGGATGGTCGACAGCCCAACGACCACAACGTAAAGTAGGTGGTGTTACCGGGGTATCCATCGACACCGATGCCTTGTTGGGTCTGGAAGCGATGCACGGTCAACTCTCGGCTCGCGACCGTGGGGATAACGCAGGGTCCGAAATTGAGTTGTTGCCCCAAACACTGCATTTGCTTGTTGGTCATGGCGCGTAGTGCTGCGATTTTGCCGCTCATGGTGCTTTTCCCTAAATTGTTTTGTCGCCGCGACCGTGTTCGGGCCAAACCGGGCACGCCATTTCAGACAAAATCAACAACTCCCGCTTTTGCAACGACACCTTGCCTTTGCGCTTTTTCTCTACGGGGTTGCGGCGTAACTCGATGGGCAACCGCCGACCACCTTGCAAGTCATCCCACTCTTGCCGCTCCAATTCCTTTTTGGCCTTGTCGGGGTCTTTGAGGGCACCGTAAATCTCGTCCGCTTGTTGCATCTTCTTGTTGAGCAGTGCCCACACGCGCCGGTCATAGACGCTATGTCCAAGCATGTACCAAATGTTTGCGGGGGCGGGTTCGACCGTGCCCCCGACCTTGGCGGCGAGCGCGTTGGCTTTCTTGAGGGTCGACACAAGCGTCTCGTACCCCTCGGAGTCGATAACCCGATATTTCGCGGCACCGATTCGATAGATGCGGTCCTCGCTTTGCAATAATTGGGACGGCATATAAGACAAGTCGTTGATGAAAAGGTCTTTTGCCTTGTGCAACGTGATGCCTTCGGATGCGGCGACCATCTGCCCGACGAAAACCGGAAACATGCGAGCCTGTTGGTCGGGGGTGTAATCCTGCAACGTGGAGGTGGGCACCCGTCTTTGGTTGAACCACACCCCCCTTGGATACTGACCCTCAACGAACCGTTGCGCCGATCGCCATGCGCGGGGGTCAAACGTGCCGTCCTTGTGTTTGAAGCTATGGGGGTAAAACTCACCTTGAAACAACAACTTGGCGATACGCTTTTTCGCTTGCCCGCTCCAATCCCCTTGCCCGCGCACTTCGACAACGGGGATACCGCAGTCCTTCGCTTTCTTGATGAACATAAGCAGCGGTTTGGTGTACATCGAGAAAATGACAACCTTTTTGCGCTTGGCGAGTAGCTTTGTGACCCGACTCCACGTCGCCGCCACTTTGACGACTGCCAAGTGTTCGCGCTTGCCCGCGAATGACTGCCCCACCTTCCGCGTTTGCAGGCTCTCGGGTATGTCGGTCACGTCCACGATCTTGCGGATTTTTTCGGGGAGCAGATGGGGGATCTCTGTCTCTTTCATGCGCCGCAAAATCCACGGTGACAAAACCTCGCCAAACTTGCCGAAATTGGACGGTCTGTCGGCAAGCGGTTTGAACTTCGTTTGTAGCGCGGGATGCACCCCTCGGTTTGCATCTTCCCATTTGCGTTTATGCCGTTGCTGTCGCCGCTTCTCAGCGTCCAAGCTAGGTTTGCGCTTGCCAAACTCTTTCTTGAACTCCGCGAACGATGCGCCCAACGGATGCTGAATCATTTTTAGCATGCCGTACCAGTCTCGGGGGCGATTCGCCTGGGGGGTCCCCGTCAACAACCATAGGCGATCTGAGTGCAGTTTTTCCGCGAAGTTGTGCCGCTCGGTGCCGGTGTGTTTGAGCCGGTGCGCTTCATCGAAAATCACACAACCCCAATGCTCTTTTAGCAAGTGCCTCCCAAGCCTCGCGTATACACCCTCGCGCACCTGATAGGTCGCGGACCCGTAAGACACCACAACGAAACGTGCTTCGCGTGCGTTCGTTGTCGGTATGTTCGACGCACTGCCCACCACGGCAGTCGCGCCGCCTAGATTTGGTATGTCGTCTTTCGCCCAATTGCCGACCACCGCAGCGGGCGCGATAACAAGGATTTGTTGACGCTTGGGCACCACGTTGTTTGCTGCGACAATCGCTTGGTACGTCTTGCCTAGCCCCATATCGTCCGCGAGAATGGCTTTCTTTCGCTGCATCAAAAAGGGTATGCCCGTATCTTGGTAGGGTGCCACCGCTCCCATTACACGCTCTAGCCCGCCCTGTGCTTTTCGCTCTGCGATTTCAACGCCACGCTCTGCGAGTTTGCGGTCTTTTGCGGCTTTCTTGACCGACTGCGACCCGCGCCACAACCGTTCTAGTTGCGCCTTTTTCATGCCGGATTTGTACTTTGCGACGTGATAGGTGGATAGCGTGGGCAACTGGCGCAAACCTCGGTAAATCTCTGGTAGTCCCTCAACCTTGACGGTCCAGCGTCCCGGTTGCCGGTATTTACGTGCGGACGTGTTGGTCGATGTGAAGGGGTCCAAGACGAACTTAATACCCGGTTCGGATTCGGTGCGGGTGTCAAAAACGAAGTCGACCAGCGGTTCTAACGAACCGGTGCTATGGATCTCAATGCGGTCCTTGCCGGTGGGCGTTTTCCCCAAGTGGCTTGTGGCTGTCCGACTTTTGCGGAACCTTTGGCGTCGTCTGCGGTCTTGGTCGCTGATTCCCGCCTCTAAAACGTCGCGTTCTTCGTCAAAGTCATGCCCGACCGCTTGCTGCGCCCACACCGGCAACGTCGCGATACCTGCCCGCGCTTGTTCCAGTGCCCTCGCTTCGGGTCCAAACATGCCGAATTGTTGGTGCTGCGCCGCGAACCGGTCGCCCGCTTCGGGTGCTTGGGGATTGCTGCGGATAGGTTCGGGGTCAAGGTAGTGACGCCCACTATGGTGGTCCCAATGCGCTTGTGCGCGAGCCTTAGCTTCGTCCACCGTCTTAAAACGCCCCTGTCGCGCCCCGCCACCAAGAGCACCCTTGTCGCTAAAATAGACCAACCAACCCGTGTCATCGCCACCGTAGTTATACGGGCTTATTTGATATAGCTGATTGCGCCCCGTTCCCACCGTATAACCGCCATACCGCTTTCGCCATTTGAGTTGTCTAGGGGGGTTAGACACCTTGGGCGGCGGGCCTAGCTTCGTTGCGCCCTCACTCTCTGCCACCTTGATGGCAGCTTCAAAGGCTTGGTCGCGGGGGTAATCCCCGATGCTTTGGTAATTCACAAACGCTTCGGGGTTAGAAAACAAGTTAGGGTTTTCTCTCCAACCGCTCGCATAGATGGCTTTCGCTTGCTTTTCGGCATCCGATTTGCGCTTGTAGACCTTGCCGCTAGTTCCCCACTGCCAGCCGCCTTTGACTTTGCGGACGGGGTTTCGACGCTTGCGAAAATGGGGGGTTTCACCTCGTTCCAGCACCCGAATCGCGTCCCGCTTGTACTTTTTCCAAGCCGCCATAACAGCGGTTTTCGCCTTACTTTTAGAGGCATAACCATGATACGTCCATGCGCTCGGTCCAGCAAAGTTCGTCCCGAAATTGCCTGTCCACTTGGTGCTTTTACTCGTTGGGTCGCCCCGCCACGTTTCGCCAGCCGCACGCGACGGTTCAACCCACCCGACTTGACCTGCCACCCCCGTCGTCTCTAAATCCGACATGGGCACGGACAAGTGTTCTTTGGGGTCATAACGGCTCGCTTTTGTCCAATACAAACCTTCGGGGGGGTTTCGACGCTTGCGCGAGCGCAGCACCAAATCCTCAACCATCGCGATATACGTGCGGCGCGAATCGTGACCCTGCGCCACCTTGGCAGTGCCTACACCCATTTCCAAAATGACCTTGGTGCCGGGGAAGCTATTTGAGCGGGACGACACCACATCACCCACGTCGAAACTCACACCCTCGCTCATGGCGAACATTTCACCTTGCGGCGACCCCTCTTTGCGCCTAAATGGGCGTTGAAACATGCGAGGGCGGATTGACCCGCGCCCGCGCAACCGCTTGGGTTCTGGCGTGTGACGCGGACGCTCTAGGCTCAGTTTTGCGGTCTGGTCAACGTAGTGTGTGCCGCGTTTCTTGGCTTCCGACTCAGCTTCCGCCTTGGTGGTGGTGTACGCGATAACGGTGTCGTCTTTGTAAACCACATATCGCCAATTTTTCTTACGACGTGTCATCGCTTTTCCCTAACTTGTTTTCTAACTGCGCCGACGCCTTGCGGTCCTTCGGCGGGCAGGGGTGGGTCGCTTGGTCTTGCGGCGCAACGGCAAAAACCGGGCGACGTACCTTTTGCGGCGGTTGCGCGTCAACAACCGCACGACTTTGGCGACGTACTTGTCTCCGTCCTTGGTGTGTTTCTGGATGTTATCAAGCCACTTGGCAACGATTGTCGGGGTGACGCTTGAAAAATCGATCTTTTTCCAAACGCTCACTTTCGGCAACACCCACCCCCTCGTCCTCCCTGGAAAATACAGGGGGTTGAGGTAGATGACCAAGCCCGTTTTAAGCACTTTCGACACGGTTAGTCGGTCGATTCTGACATGCTTGGGCACTGTCGCTTTTGATACAATGGTGTGCGGCTTGACGTTTCCAACCGCCCCCTTTTCCCGAAAATACGGTTTCAAAAGTTTGATGATCTTGGCTAAGTCCGATTTGGATATGTCTGACGTATCATGGGTTTGTGACACCGTGATATCTTCGGTTCGATGGCGTTGCCGTTCGTTGGTGCGGGTTGTCAGACCCCTCTTTGCCATGTTGTCCCACATGCCCCCCGCTGAGACAGTGCGCCCGTCGCTGCGGGAATATGTGCAACCGCTGCCCTTGAGTGCCTTGGCGACCAACGCGCCACCTAAATAAAATGTCGCGCCTATCCCTAGACCCTTATCAGCGTCCATAGATACGCCTGGGACCATGTGTTGCCTAACGCATGTACGATACCTCTGATACCCGTGATAACCGCCCCCCAACACCCGTTTTTTGTCGGGCGATAGCCCCCTAATTTCGTTGTCTGTGACGCTGGCATAAATCGCCACGGGGGTGAGACTTTTCGGCGCGAGAATCGTAGCGATATGTTTCCACTCGTGCGGGTAGTAATTCTCATAACTGCGGTAGCCCCTGCCTCGGACGGGGTTACTGAACAGTGTGCCTTGGTCCCCCGACTCATCACCGGGGTGGGTCGGTAGCTTTTTCAACCTGCGCCCCTTGGGGCGTGCCTTGGGTGCCTTGGGTGTCTTGGGCGCATCCCCCCACCCTCTAATCGCTCTCGCCCTTTGTCGGGGGCTATCCCCGCGCAACGCAGCGTCGAAAACCTGTTGTACTTCTTGACGCAACGCAGCGTCCGATATGCGCCGCTCTGTGTGGTATGCGGTGCGCTTTTTGGAGTAGAGCACCTGGGTCGGGGTGCGTATCTGGTACGCCACATTTCCAAGGTGGTCAGTCGTTTGCACCAACCGAATGCGGGTGCCATCGGGTGTTGATTCGCTGTCCAACACCGTCACTTTTCGGGGGTTGGATAACAAGTTAGGGTTTTTTCCATAGCCGCGTAGGTCCGTATCCACATCACCGGAAAAGAAACCCTCTAAATCCTCATCAAACTCAGGGGTTTGGGGTGCGGTGTAGTCCTGCGCAGGTTCCCACCACTGCGGCGGCGCGACGGGCGACGGCATTAGAGGGCGATCCGATGCCGCCGCCCGTCGCTTACGGCGCGGCTTGGCGCGAGTTGGCGACATTTCGCGCTTGCCAGCCTTCCGCTTGGTTGCCGACTTGGCGGCGAATGTTGCAGCGTCATAAACCAAGCGAGGGCGACCCTTGCCAGGGGTGCGCTTGAACACCTTGCCCCCCTTGCCCGCCGACCGCTTGGCTTCCGCATAGGTGGACGCTTCGTAGGTCGCTCCCCCCGCGCCCTTGACGACGTAGGGGTATTTTTTCGCGGCTTTCTTTGCCATTAGGTTTTCACCGCTTTTTTGATTGCTCTAACCAACGAATCAGCGGTGTGCCATGTCTCATCCAACACGTCAGAATTGTTACGTTGTATGCGTCGTTTGATGACTGCTGCCCGCTTGCCCGCGCCTGTAAACGGACCATGCACCACGTCCGCGACCCACTTCGCGCCACCGTATGCCCCCTGGTAAACCACCACGGTGACAATCGCGTTGTTACCCCGCGTATATTTTGTGGGTTTCGTCCGCTCAATCACCACGGCTTTTGCGTTTGTAACGTCCATGTGCGTTTTCCCCTAAGTTATTTCGTCATCCCACAAATGCAACACGTCATCGGGGATCGTTGGACGGTGTGTCAACTCCAAAGACAACGCAACCGCCCCGTACTGCTGTATTTGCCTGATTTTCTCCGCGAGCGTCATGCCGCCGCCCGTCGCTTCGTACCCGTCAGCTTTCAACGCTTTGAGCAACGCGATTTGAGCGTTCGCGGGCGATTCGTCCCGCCCGTCCCGCACTTCGACAAGACCCAACGTCTGCCCGTGACCCTTACGGACGCTAAATCGCGTGCCGTAAGTGCGTCCGATGTCCTTGGCTATGCTGCGCACCATCGGCACATTCACGGGGTTTCGTTTCGGGTTAGCAAACAACGCCCCTTGGGTGCCCTTGGGTGCCTTGGTTTTGAGTTTGGGAACCGCTTTGGTCCTGCGCTTGGTTGCGCGTTTGGGCGCGGGCTTGCGCGGTTTTTTCTCCGCAGGCTTTGGACCCTCGCCACGCAGGTACGCTTCACGCGCTTTGGCAATACTGAGCGGAGCGGGCCTAAACCACCGGTCGCGCTCGATGCGTGGCGCACCCCATTTTCTCAATTTGCGCAACTCTGCGATGGAGATATATCCAAGTTCGTCATCCCCCTGTCCGCCCAAACCGGCAACAAACCCGAAAGCTAGGTCTTGTTTGGGGTCATATTCGGTGATTAGCCAAGTGCCGCCGCCGAAAGCGTTGAACAACTTGAGGTGAACCACTGGATCTTTGATATTTTCGGTGGCGTACAGCGCGGGCAACCGTCTTGCAATCGCCTTGGTGATTAGCATTTGGGGGTTGCGCCGCCGCCCAATGCGCCACCCGTGGGTTTTTTCATGCGCCAAAAAAATCTTTGCATATTGTCGAAGTGTTTGGCTTGGGTAGATCCCAGATCCTTGAATAAAGTCGTCTAGTGCCCCCTGCGCGGCTGTCTCAGAACTCCACCCGCCGATTTGAAGTTGATATCGGTCTTTGGCGATTGGATCTTCAACTGTAAACCCCCAAGTGCCGTCAACGCTGTCTTGTTCCACGTATCCCTTGATTGCACGGGGGTTGCGCTTGCTCTTGCGCTTGGTGCGCCCGCCTGCGCGGGGTGTTGCGCTTCTCAGCTTGCGAACGCTGCCCGTCTTGCCTGCGAGTTTCTTTGCTTCGCGCAAGGTGCTGCACAGATACTCGCCGCCACGGGGTCCGCGCACAGAGTATTTGTAATGACGGGTCAACTCGCGGACGGTGCCGTGCTTGCCTGCGATTTTCTTAGCTTCGGCTAGTGTCTCGGTGAGGTACTTGCCCCCCCGGTTGCCGGTCACGCTGTATTTGTATCGCTTTGCCATTTATCTCACCTCCGTAGCAAAAGGATCGCGACAACCGCCACACCGATATACAACGCGGTGTTGTCTTTATCGTCGCCAAATGTTCGCGGGGGCGATTCCGTTGTCGCCATCTGGCTAAACTGGAACGGGTTGGTGCCGCTAGTGATAAAGCCTGTATTGGTTTTGCTCGCCAACTGCATCTTTTTGATGTTCGCGATTTTCTGCCGACCCCATTTCTGCGACCACTGGTTGCCGAAATGGTCGAACGTAGCGATGCGGATTTTTTGGACAGCGATGGGCGAGACACCGCACGACTTTGCGGCTTTTTCCAATATGTTTGCAGTCTCGCCGCCCGCGCCCCCGTGCCAAGGCAAACCCCCTCGCGTAGCGGTCCCGCTCGCCCGACGCTTCCAATCGACTTTGGTTGCCCAATCCAGACGGATGGACTGTTCGTAATCGTTGAAAAAGTTTTCAAGGCATTTGCGCTGCGCGGGGGTGACGTGTTCCGCGACCGCATAGCCGACCACCTGAGATATGATTTTCTTAACGGTGTCCGCGACCGCTTTGATAATCGCGACATACCCTAAGTTATTTTCCATCTTACCGGTCCCCGGTTGTGCTAGGTGGTCATGGGTTGCGTTCCTTGATATAGCTATCTTTCCACGCTTTTACGCCCGCTTTCCACGCTTTTACGCCCTCTTTCTTCGCTTTCGCCAAGCTAGAGAAAAACCCAAGAATCACGTCTTGATCGTTGGGTGGCTTGTAGTAGTGAACCCTCCACGGCTTGCCGGGGGGATGCTCCCGCCAGTTGGTCACGTTTACAAACGCCACGGGTCCGTTGGTATAAACATAGTGCTTATGTTCATCCCGTGATTGGTCTTGCCATCTGTTGCGCCCCGGTGTGCTCTGCGGGTTGCGCTTCTTTTTCCAACGGTCCCAAACGCCTTGTGCGGCGATCTTGCTATCCGCTAAGGTGCCGCGCGACTCCCACGCCGGAGCACCAGAAAGGATATTCTCGCCCTCCAGAGTCCACCGACCGTTGCTATAGGTCGCGTGAAATATCGCAGCGGGTTCACCCTCCAAATACGCATACGCGAAATGCACGCCAGCGTCTTGCGGGTCGAAATTCCAATGCAGCGTTTGAGTTGTGTCGCCTGCGGGGTTGCGTAGCCCCCGCTCGCGCATGTCTTGCTCCCACGCTTCGTCAAACCCCGCTTGTTCGTCCTTATGGGCTTGACCGCTCCACTTGTAATGAAGGTCCGTGACAAGCGCGTTTTTGATAACGCGAAAATCCTCGCCCTCGCTCTCGTTTCTGCGCCGCTTGTAGTCTCGCCACGCATATCGCACTGCGCCAGCGGGATCGTGCGGGTAGTAATCCGCCTTGTTTTCCGCCACAAGCATCAAAGTGTCATAAAGCGTCTGTTGGTTGGAGTCGAAATCATGCGCGGGGTTGCGCTTTTCGTCCCAAATGATGCCTTCAAAAAGAGACAGCGGTTCGTCCGTGTCACCATAGTCCTCGGACGCTGCTTTTTTTGCTTCCGCCACCGTCTTAAACGTGCCTGCGGTAAAAGATCGAGTGTCTCCCCATCCACCTTCCGTTAACACCAACTCCCAATCACCCCGACCGAATGGTTTTTCGATGCGGAGCCAATACAGACCCCCGTCGCCCGATGGAACCGTTGATTTCCCTTTGTAGAGGTTGGCGTGCTGTTTATGCCAAAAGTTTGCTGGCAACGACTTGACGGGGTTGCGCCGACGACCATAAGGGTCATGGGGGTGGCGCGTTGGGCGTTCCCAATCTTTGTATTCTTCTCGCTTATGGGCTTCCCGGCGATCGAGCCATTCTTGCTCTGCTTGCGCCTCGGTGACTTTGCGATATGTGCCGCCGCGCTTGGTGAGTTTCTTGGCTTCCGCGAGTGTGTCGCACTCGTATCGTCCGCCTCTCGGGCCTGTGACCTTATACATGCTCAACCCCCGTGGTGGGGAGCATTGGAATCGATAGCGATTCATGCGCCCATCGGCGCGTCACGTTGTCGGTCCCGAAATGCTCACACCTCGCAAAAACAAGTTAGGGAAAACTTCCCTAAGTTTTCCCCGCTCAACCCGGTATGGATATCCCACCGGGGAAGATATACGCGCCCGCCACAGTGGTCGGCAGCACACCGGGATCACCCGCGCTCGGCGGCAACTGCGGCGACATGCGCTCTGCCCGGTACACGCCCGCCGCCACCAAGATGACGCCTAGCGCACCCTGGATGCCAAAAGACCACAACGCGAGCCTTTGTGATTTTTTCACATCGACCTTAACCAGACCGCGAGCGATGCCGTAAACCACTGCCGCGTTGATTGCCGATGATATGCCGACTGCGGCGTATGCCCCTGTACCGTTCATTTTGACCCCTCTGATACCTTATCTCATTTTCACCGTAAGAGTAGCACCGCAACAATAGCGGCGAGCCCCACATAAATCAGTGTGTTGTCCTGTTTTTTGTCGTTGGTTGGCTTGTCTTTGTAGAGGTTGAGCACCCCTTGATTGACGCTGCCGCCGCCCTGGTTTTTCCCTGCGTTCGCCATCTTCACGGCAACAAGCCACTTGTTGTGTGCGAAGTTAGCACCCGACTTGCCACCAAACGCTTTGTACGTGAGGTTTTTGGCTTTCCAAATGTCCGCCGCCTTGTATCCGCACTGACCCAAATACGGGACGATAAAATCGACGGTGTAACCGCCCGCCCATCCATCGTTTCGCATCCCGTCTTTGACCAACGCTTGGGCGAACGCAGGCAAGCGGTTGGTGGGGATCTGCTTGTAGATGCAATCAACCCCTGTGACCCCGAAGATCGCCCCAAAGTTGGTTTTTAGCCACTGGAACACCACACCCATTATTGCCTCCGACGTGCAACGCGGGCACTAATGCGACTCGCGACCGTGTTGCGCTCGGACTGCGCGGTCATCGCCTTGGCGTGATAGGACTGCGCCGATCCTGAGTTACCGAACAACGCAAAAATCTGAGCCCCGATCGCGTAACGCGCCCCGCTCCAAACCCCGTTGCTTTTGAGCACCGGCAACACATAAGCCACTGTGCGCCACCCCGCTTTCGCCTTGACGGCAAAAGGTCCGTTCGCCGCCGACGCTAAATCCTTAGCGACCGCGTTGCCAAGCAGGTTGTGGTGTAGCTTGGGGGCAACCTGCGGCGCGATAGACGCGACGATCTGGCGAACCACTTGGGAGGTCTGCGCGATGTTCATGCTTGCGCCACCTCGGATTTGTTTTTTGACTGCTTGTATGCCGCCATCACGACCCGCACCACCTTGTCTTTGTACGCCTTCAACCCCGCTTCGCTGGCATCGGTCGGCGGTCCTACCTCACGAATCACCCGGATCGCCGCGCCTGCGACAGCGTGGATGGACCCCACGGGCACGCCCAAATCGAGAAAGTTGACCACCCACGCCAGGGGTAGACCTGTTTGGGAGGAAACAACTTTAGCTTTTTGCCAATCCGCCGCCTTTTCGGGGTCGTCTGGTGACGGCGGGTCGACCATCCAATCCTTTGCATACCCCCGCACAAGCAAGTCCTTGACCCACTCTTTTCCGCCACGGTTGAGATACCACCATGCGCCTGCGACGATTGCGATTTGCCAAATCTTCACGTCAGATTCCTTATGCAATCGCGGGGATACAGCGCACGTACAAAATGCACGTCGCGTTGGTGACTTGTGCCGAAATGATGCGGATACGCCCGCCCGCCGCGATAAACATTTCGCCAGCGTCAAGCGTCGTTGCACGCAAAAGCGCATTGTCCGCCACGTTCAAATCGAATTGGTTGGTGATGGGGTTCCCCGTGGCACCGTTGCCCACGTCCACGGTGTCACCGACCCCCCCGATCGTCGTCTTAATCAGCCACGCATCGATCACACGCACGCCCCGGTTCACCGTGATGTTGATCACGCCCGCGCCCGCAATGGTGATTTGATACACCCCGTCAAGGCACGCCCGCACGTCTTGGTCTAATATGTCGCGGCTAATCGACAAATCGAAATCGTTTGGCAGGCAATCGCGCTGTTGTGTCTTGGTTCGTTGTGCCATCGTTTTTCCCTAACTTGTTTACGAGCGGACTAAGACTTTGATTGTTGCAGTGGTCGCCGCGCCGCTCGCATTCGTTGCGAGTATCTCTAGCTCATCCCCAAGCCCGCCCGTGTCCTGATTGAGCGAGTCGACACCACCCACATGAGCAAACGTGCGGTCGACGCTTATAAGCCGTTGCGCGGCTTTGTTCCGCTTGATGATGGTGAGATTTACCGCACACGTCACCATGGTCACAACCTCGCGCCCGTGACCCACGGCAATCACGGCGATTGCGGTTGTCGTCGCGGCGTTGGGCAACACCACGTCGTAAACAACCGCCTCGGCAAAAAGGGGTTGTATCTGTATAGATGCTTGGGGTACTTGACCGATCATGTTGAGGGCACCCCCGCGTTTCGCGGGTCAAAAGGCCAAATCCTGCCCCAAACCTCCGTGCGGACAAGTAACGTGCGCCCAGCGGTGTCTCTGTTCGTTACGATGAATCCGGCCCGCGACAGCGCGTGACCGGATATCTCAACGACAAAGTTGCCCCCCTGCAAAATAAACTCTGCCGATACGTCAGAGGTAGCGGTGTAAAACTCCGAGTCTCCCAACACGCCCCGATACGTTGTTTCGACGGTTGTTTGCCACAAGGGGAGGTTGACGATCCCCGCCAAATCTTCGACGTGAAAAACTACCTCTGGCTGGATGACCTTTTGTGCTTCAAACGCAGTGCCGCGCAACGCCCCCTGATAACCTTGGAGCGGTTGCAAAAACCACGGGGTCCGCAACGTGATTTGTTGGCTTGCGCCAACAAACAGATTTTGAACTGTCTGGTATACGAGTTTGCGCACGTCCCGCCCTTATCGTGGGACTATCGCCCCGTATCCAGTTGCGCCACCGTCCAACACAGTCGCGCTGCCGCGATGGTAAATCCGGTGTTGTTGGTGATGGTCACGTTGTAGTCGGCGTTTCCGTACCACATTTCTGGCGAAGCGGGACGATACGGCAACTCTGCCGATCCAAAAGCATTCGACAATGCCGTTGTTTCGATCGTGATGAGTCCGTCTGTGCGTTGCATCTGCACCAACACCAAATCAGGGTTGAGCGTTTGCGCCGGTCCCGTCATTGTCGCCACGCCCATGCGTTCCAAAATGATGACGTTGCGACCCCCTGACGGAGCGAATTGCAACACCGGAGTCGCAGCGGCGAGCACGTTGGTGTAGTTCAAAGTTCGTTGGACAAAGATGACACGTCCAACGCGGGGCCATGCGGAGGGGTCCGCGTGCATGGGATTAGATAGCGGGTCCGCATACAACCACTTGGTCAACTCCCACCCTTGTTCAGTGTCAAAGCCACGGAATGCAGGGGCGATCCAGCCGGGATTTGAAATATCGTATGCCATCGTTTTTCCCTAATTTGTTTCGCCAATGAGAAACGGCGCGAGCCGGTTCCCCAACTCCCGCCGTTTCGGGTCTTTTCCCCGGTTGGAGGGACGCGCCGACTAGACCGGCAACGTCATCATATACCCTCGGAAAGTCTGCCGGAAACAGATGGCGTCTGACGTTCCCTGACCTGTGAGAATGATCGCATTCCCGCAAGTTAATCGAATATCAACCTTAATATTCGGGGGCCACACCACCGGCAAGGGCAACGGGCGCATGGGAGTCAAGGGACCGCCATTTTGCTGAAATTCAAACGTGGGGGCAGCCGTGCTGGACGATCCCGCAGCGGAAACCGGGAAGCCCCACACACCGGAGCCGCTGGGATAATCCAACACGCACCCGATGTTCCGCTTGATGCCGTCGCCCACGTTGAGCGACCACACATAGCCTAGCCCCAAGCCCAACAAGTCGTCCGCACCGTCGATGAAACGCGCGATGGTGTTGGCGTTGGGGTTGTCCATATAATAAATCTGAAATCCGGTTTTCAGCCCGATGTACACCTGATTGCTCGGCATTTTATCGCCGTTGGTGTTGTTCGTTTGCTGCAACGTAGCGGGTTGGACGAGTCCCTGACCCGCTTCGCCCACGTTGTTGGTGAACAGACGCAATTCGTTGTTTGCGCCGATCGTCCGCGTAGCCGGCTGAGTCGATGCGGTGCTGAAGTGATCTTGAGCCGAAGTAAAGTTTAATTCTGACAGACTCACACCCTTGGATTGATCTACGATCATCGTAGCGAAAGGTGCGAGGTCGTCAAAAATCGTCGCTTTGTAGCCCTTTGTGGCGAGTCCAGCCATTTTATTGCTCCTGTTGCAAAATCATGGGGCTACAGTGGACCCCGCTAGTGTGTTGTGCTCGTTGGCTTACTGGAAGCCGCCAATACCCGAAAGACCGAACAGTGCGGAGGGGTGTTCAACGCTCCCCCCTTCCAGACCGGGACCGGTCCATGCGCCTGCGAGTGCGCCGTTTGTGTAGGTCGGACCCCACGATCCCTTAACTACCCCCGGTGGGGGGGCACCTGCGCCGCCGCCTTGACCGATATTCGCGACCGATTTGCGGATCTGAGCACCGGCAACGTCGTCAACACCGACCACCAATGCAGCGAGGGCGATATACTTGCCGACTTCCTTCGCCATTTTACCTTTCATGTACGTGTTGACTGCCCAACCCACTCCGAAGGTGAGGGCGGGTGCGATGGCGAGGGCAACCATGCTTGTCGGGTCTTTAGCGATTTGGTCCCGAACCGGCTTGAGGTTGGACACGATTTGTTTGAGCGCGATAGCCGCACCCGCGCCAAGCGCGATGTTCAAAAACGGCATCTTCTTGACCGCAGTGCTTCCGTTGCTGGAGTTGCGGCGGCGAACACGACCGCGATTCCGTCGATATGCGCGACGAGCAGTTTTGCGACGTTGACCGGCGCGAGTCCCGTTGCGGACGTTCCGGCGGCGGCGGCGGCGGCGTTTCGGATTTGCTGCGATGGTGGTGTTCCGACGACGACGACGCTTGCGGCGCGGGTTACGTGCTTTGGGGTTGCTCATCCGACGAACTGCCATGTTGCCACTCCGAAATCTGCTGAAACTGTAATCGCGACGTGATTCTGTGTTGCCCGTGTCGCGGCGTCAATAAACCTACTCCACAATCCCGCGATCTTCCACACGCATCATGCCGCCGTGAATGCAAAGTGTCTTTTCTCCAAGAGCGTAAAGCGTTGGAAACACTTTGGATTCTTCCCCAAAGTCATGATAATACTCCACCGGTTCCCCGTCTTTGATGGCGAAATACTCAATTCGACGCGCGACACCCAACGTCGTCAAGGGTCCGTCGATGCCCTCAATGTCCTTCATTACAACGGTTCCGCTCTCATCACCCCAATGGAAACCGGCGAACATTTCCCGCGCTCGTTCCAATCCCTCGCGGTCTAATTCCCTCACAAGGTCGCGTATCGTATCCTGATCATATTCTAAGTCTAATATCTCGCTTGACTTTCGGTATACCTTCCACCCGCCTTGTAAGTCGTTGGAATTGCGGTAATCATCAAACTCTGCGACCGTCCCGAAAAACGCCCGCCCCGTTTTCTTGTGTTGCGCCACTATGTCGCCACCGTCACCGGGGTTTTTCTCTGGACCCCCCAAAAACCGGTACGCGCCCGCCGCCCCCGCAAGATTGTCGGCAGCGTCATCGTACTCAAAAGCGATACCGTCCGTTTCAACTTCCACACCCTCGTCGTCGTCGCCCTCGTCGTCGTCGCCCTCGTCGTCGTCGTCACCCCATAGCGGGTTTGCGATCAACGTGTCGGCGGGACGCATCAACGCGCCCATATTGCCCAACGCTTCGTTAATCATGGTGTTGCCTTCACTTCTCAACCCATTTTTTGCCGCCGTCACCAAGCGGTCCCACTGGTCGTCACTCATTTGTCGCCTCTGATTATTTACGCGGCATAAACTTCCACGCCAAGAAAATGCCCACCCCGATAAGGACCGGCGCAAAACCTATCGCCAGAGTCTTAGCCACCTTCCGATAAAACGCGGCGATATCCTCATCGACGTTGCGAGTTAGGTCCACGTTCTTTTTGGTCGCCTTGGCAAAGATGCGATCGACAACCCATGCGTGCGCGGACGGGTTTATGCCCCGCAGTTTTTTGAGCGTGTCGCCAAGGTGGGGGGCATCTTGCTTAACCCCCTTGTAGTACCCGGCACACTCGTCAACGGTGCGATCGGGGTCCAAAAAATCATTGGGGTCTAGCGGACCCGCGCCGCCCATCGTTGCCGATAGGGCACATGCCTCGTCCTGCGAGAGATAATTACTTAGGGAAATCGTCAACCCTTCCACTTCTTGAACCGATTGCAGGGGCAGCGTTGCGTTGCGGTTGAATATCTTGGGCGGCAATTTGCTTTTCCAATCTTGAAAGTCTGCCGTCGCTTGGTGATAGGCTATTCCAGATTTCTTGTAAGCATCGGGAACACCACCCCACCCCGTTACAACGCGCCCCTTGGACACCTTCACCCCGCTCAGACCGTGCGTGTATGTAATCCCGTTCATCACAGTTTCCTTAAGATGTTTTCTGCCAAACCTCGCAACGCTAACACGGCAGCACCCCGCGACGACTCCACAAACACCCCCATGGCAGCGTCCGCAGGAGACACCAATTCCGCATCTATTATATCGTCATCGGGCACGATCGTTTGCGCCTCTACAGGCTCAACTACCTCAATCTCGGTGCTAGAACTGCGTCCACCGTCTTGAACGCTAAAATCGCTACTGCTAACTGTAGTAGCCAATGCGGTCCTTGCTTCGCGAGCCATTCCTTGCGGCTCACGTTGCGGATAACCGTATGTCGGTATCCAATTTCCTTTGGTTTCTTGCTGACCATTGCCCATTGTCTTTCGCTTTTCCAAACCGGGTCGATAATTCGCCAGTGTGTCGGGTTGATAGGTGGCAGCGCAACAAGTGCGCGAACATGAAAACCGTCGCCATTTTCCCGCGCAATAATCTGCGGGACCGCTTGCAAACCGATTGAGCGCAGGCCCGCGAGTGCGACTATGACTAGATCGTCGCAATCGCCCCCAACGCCGCCGCCGCCGATTTTGCCGTCCTTGACGCCAAACGCTGTCGCGATTGGGTTGCGCAGCACTTCACCCCGCTCGCGGCGATACGGCAACGACTCAACAAACCGCTCCCACGCACCGACTTGGTGGTCTGCGCCATTACCTGCGCCTCGGATGATATGTAAGACGCGCTCGGAGAAATCACGATTGTGGGCGTATTTGTCCGCCATCGCTGATATCAACGCGAGTTTGTCCTTGACGCCCGCCATGCCGGTACGTGTGGGTGCGCTTGTGTAGGTGTCTGCCATCGATCCCCCGATGGCGCAGGTTAGCCGAGATTTGAAACGTCTGCGAGCGGCACGTCGTAATTGTCGCCGTCACCGTCCTTTTCTTCCCCTTCGCCCATCGCTTCAAGCACTGCCGCTTCAAGCAGGGGGTCGCCCCTAACCGCCGTGATGAACGCTCGCGCTGCCGCTTTGGGGTCTTTGCGTGCGACTTCGCGAATGGCATCGGGGTTGGTGAGGATCTGCTCGGTCGCGACTGCGGCAATCTGTTGGGGGTCAATCCCTTGCTGCCCCATCGGTGCGCCCAACGCTTGAGGTTGTGCGACCGTGGGTTGAGCCGGGGCGTTGCCCCGCAGCATCGCGAGAATCGGAGCGGCTTTGGATATGGTGGCGAAAAAATCGTCGTCCTCGCCTTTCGGTTCAGCGGGTGGGGGGTCGTTCTGTATGCCCTTTAGGACGGCAAGCATTTCGACCACTTCGCGCAAGGCTTTGTTGCCCCCGCTGCGCGTCTGCTGCATCCCCAACAACGCCGAAAGCAGTCGGTCGTTGACCTCCGTTTCGCGGGGTTGCTTCGCTTCAAAAAACGACGCGCCGATTGTGGTCAACGCACCCCCAAAAGTGGACGCAAGAGAGAGCATCATTTCGTTGCGCCGCTGTTCGCGGGACTCATCACGTTCCGACCGGTCCCGCGCCTCGCGCTCGCGACGTTCTTCGCGCTCAAACTCACGCTCCCGTTGCCGTCGCTCGTATTCTTCGGCCCGCGCTCGCGACTCTGCCGCCGAACGACGCGCCTCTGCCCGTTCTTCGGAGGCTTGTTGCATCTGCCAGCGGACAGAGGGGGGCACGTCGTCAAGGGGTGCGGTGGTCGACCACTCCATCGGACCCCCTGTTTCGGGGTTGGTCGCCTTGCGAGGCGAGCCCACACGCAGGTAATCGGTGAACCGCTCAACGGGCTTGCCGTCCGGTCCCATCGGGCGAATCTTGTACTTGCCGCGCCCGTAGTTTTCGCGCAAATCGGGTTCGTAGGGGCGACCGGGGTGGGTGTCTATAAACTCCCACCCGTCGTCGTCCTGCCGCTCAACGACCCAATCGGCATCCTCAAAGTCGCCAACGGAAATATCTTTGGTGTTTTCACCCGCCACATTTTTTTCGACAGTGTGCGTGACCGACACCGGTTTACCCGGTTCCAATTCGGTGAAGTTGATGCCTGGAACCGAATTGCTGCCACCTGTTGCCCGTGCCCGTGTCGCCATGATGCCCCCCCTTAGATTCGCCACAGTCTAGCTTGCCGCTTGATTGGTGCAATCCTATTGTCGAAAAACGTCCTATACTGGCGCGACCGGGGGGCGACCGATGGCGAAACCGATGAAGGATATTCGGAAAAATACGAACAGTCCGTATAACCAACGGAAAACCCGCTCTAACTGGAAACCCGAAATGGCGGCGGTTGCAGTGATAGACGCAAAGAAATATGTGACAGGCAAGGGCAACGCTCTATCTGCCAAACAGATAGACCAGATCGCATTTTGGTGGCGGCAACAACTAAACCCCACCCAAATCGCGGTCAAGACCGGGTTTAGCGTCCACACGGTCAAACGCTATATCGGGTTTTTTGAACGCGATGCCGCGTTAGGGACCGCCCCCGCGTTGCAGGCTATCCAAGAGCGAGTCGCCATCGTTGAGGATGCGTATCTGCGCAGCGATTGTCTCAGTTGCCAAACGGAGATCGTCTATCTCAAATCGATGCCCGTGATCATGTGCCACCGCTGCAAACGGACCTACGACCGATCGAGCGGGGGGGTGGATGGCTGATTATCCCCACCAGCGTGACATTATTCGCCAAGTCGAAAAGCTATTCGCCAACAACCGCAAACGGGTGCTGATTCAAGCCCCAACCGGCAGCGGTAAGACCCGCATCGCGCTGCGACTCACTGAACGCGCAGGAAGTCGCCGCGTCATTTACGTGGTGCCGTCCACTGAGATTTTGAATCAGACGCACGCGGGTTTGAAGCGCAACAAGATTGATCACACTATCTTATCGGGGGGCAAATCTCCCACGCTGCGAGGGGTCCGCACCTTGCTCGCCATGTCGCAGACCGTCGCCCGCCGCATCCCGCAAGGCTATTTCGACCGTTGGCGACCCGAGTTTGCGATTCTCGATGAAGTCCACAAGTTGCTTAAGCAACACTGGACGCTTGCAGACACGTTCAAATGCCCCCTGGTCGGCTTGTCCGCTACACCTATCCGCCACGACGGGCAAGATTTGTCAGCGTTGCTGCCCGACATGGTGCAAGGTCCGCCCATTCGCGAACTTGTCCGCCAAAAAAGACTCGTTCCCACCATTTGCTACGCGGCACCGATGCCCGATATTTCACACGTCCGCGTGCGAGCGGGGGAGTTTGAACGCGAGAAACTGGAAAAAGCGTATCTGGACCCCGATGTTGTGCGCCACGTTTTGACGCACTGGCACATGCGGGCAGAGGGGCGGCGCACCCTCGTTTTTTGCGCGGGAGTGCGAGCCTCGCAAGAATTGGCCGCAGCATTTCGCGACGACGGTGTGCGTGCGCTGCACGTTGACGCCAAATCTGGAAAACAAGTTAGGGAAAAAGCGTTAGCTGACCTTGCCGCTCATCGGCTGGACGTGGTGACAAACTGCAACCTCTTCACTGAAGGAGTGGACGTGGTGGAGGTGCAAGCGATCCAACTCGCGATGGCGACCGCTTCGATGGCGCGTTTCATGCAGTCCGTGGGTCGGGGGATGCGCCTCGCCAACCACATCGGCAAACAAAAGCTGACGGTCATTGATCACGGCGGCAACGTCGAACGACACGGACCCCCCGACGCGATGCGAAATTGGCAAGCGATGGGCGCATACAACGACAGCGACCTGATAGCGTGTCGATTCTGCAAGGGCTTGCACGAAGCGTCACAATCCAAATGCCCATCGTGCGGGTTTGTCTCTAGGCGCGTGGCGGGTGTGTCGGTCGGCGCGAAGATGCGGAGCAACAAAGCACTATCACGACGGACCCCCCCGCGACCTTGCCCGATTTGGGCGATTATGGTGCGCCGAACGTGGGTAAAGACCGAAAAAGAGCGGTATCGACACGGCTATCGCTTGCCGTCAGACGAGTGTGTCGGTTACACCGAAAGCCGGTGCCGACGTGCAATCCAGGGGGCAGGGGGTCGAAAGCGATGGGGCTAACGCTCAAAGATTGGTTGCAGGTTTTGGGGTTTGTCAGCGGAATAGGCGTTCTGGTTTGGCGTTCTGGCACCTTGGCGACAGAGGTGCGGCTTGGCTTGCACAGTGTCGAAAAAACGCTTGAGGGTGTCGACCGGGAAATCACCATCGGTCGCGAATCCCGCTCAAAGATATATGCGAAAATCGATTCGCGCGAAAAACTGACCTCCGACGAGTTTTCGCGGGTTGATCAAACCCTCACCAAACACGGCACGCTTATCGGAGAGCAGGACAAGCGGATTGACCGCATCGAGAGCAAAGCATGATCCGGTTTTTCCTTATCTTATTTCTGACGATCTCGATAAGCGGGTGTGCCTCAACCCTATCTTGCCAGCGGACCAAGCTGACCCTATGGCACAAGCAAGGTGTGTCAGATTTCAAATATCGTGCTAGTTTTCGGTGCTACCACCAAGACGGCACGCACGTCGATCACCATGTGTTGCGTTCGCGTGCCAAAATAGAGGCACCATGAAAAACAAGATATGGGAGCGATGGGGCAGCAAAAAACTCCTCGTTATCGTGCTCACCCTAGCCGGTTATCTGACAGGTAACGTGCCCGAAAACGTCTTGCATGACGCGCTTTTGGCTTACCTCGGGGCGCAGGCATTGGCGGACGTGGCGGGACACTTCGCCAAGAGCGCAAAGGACGTGGTGGGGTTGACAGCCCCCCCGGCAGCATCCACAAGTGCGGCGGTTGTCTCGGACACCCAAGACACGCCCACCGACCAACCAAGGTTTGATTGATGCGCTATTTTTATATCTCCGTGCTGTTTGTGTTTGTCGCCGCCCTTGCCGGGTGCGAGGATGACCCCAAGCCAAGCGAGTCTATCCCCGCACCCGCTGCGGTCACACCTGACGCCCCCGCAGAAACGACGCCAACGGGGGGGTGATGCAGCCCTACCTACCGACGTGCCAACCGTCCGCGACCCCATCGCTTTTAACGATAAGTGGTTACGGTCTAGGGGTGTGGTGGGCAGCGGGTGACGGTCCCTCTTGGTCCGCGCTCGCATCGATCGCCTTGGACGAAGCAGACGGATCGCTCGCTCGCGCCACACACCAAACGTCAGATTTCGGGGCGCGGCTCGATTGGACCGCCGACGTGGTGCTCACGGCACTCGTTTTGCGGCGTATCGGCGCACCCTTATGGGTTATCCCCACCACAACGGTCGCCCAGGTTGCTTATCGCAATCGGGGGTTACGCCCGCCGTTCTTGTCGCTGCGTGCGGTGTTGATGTTGGGTGCGCTAGCGGCAAAAAAGTGATGCGCAAAGACGACCTACATGCCGCATTCGCCGCCGAACGACGCGCCTTCCCCGCTGCCAAGGGGGTGCGCCTGCGTATCGTCGCCCGACATTTCGCGCCCGATGCGGGCTTTCGCGACCTCGCTTGGTACGAGTCCGACAACCATGAGATTTTTGTGGTGTCGCGCCTGTGCCGACTATCCCGCGAAAATATCTTAGGGGTTTTGCGACACGAACTTGGTCACGCTGTAGACCCCGACCTTAGCGAGCCAGGAGCGGAGCAACGCGCCGACGATATCGCTCACGCGGCGACGGGGGCGCGTATCTGCTACGACGCCAGAGGGGTGCAGACCATCGCGCCAGGACTTTGGCCGCGCCCGCTGCATCTGCACACCTAGATTTTGTATCCCGCAGAGCGCAGCGCGACGAGGGCGTCATCGCACCCAAACGCGACCACCGTGTGCCACCCGCACCGCTCTAGGTTGGCGAGCCACAAGGTTTGATCGGGGCGAACGTCGCGCAGTGACCCATTTTTGCGCTTCATTTCGATCGCCATGCCGACACATTTGGGCTTGTTTGGGGGCGGGTCGAAAACAAGCAGATCGGGGAACCCCGGTTGCGCCCCCAAACGTCTGCCGCGCCTGCGGGACGCTAAATCGGTCTGTTCGTTGCATACAGCGGCAAAAAGCACTTTTGCGCCGGTCATGCGGCGAACGAGGTTGGCTTGTTCGTCAGATTCTCGCACAAAAACCCCCAAAAACTCCATTTGTCGCGTCAGATTTCAAATAAAGCCCCTTTTTGCCCAAAATAGTGCGCATCCAGTGCGCAACTTTGGAGATGATCACTTTTTAACTCCATGAAATAATGGCGAAAGTCTCTAACTCAAATGAGATACGTACAGGTGACGCTTTGGTCGCCAAGGTGCCGACTTCGCAAACGAATCTCGCGGGCGTAATAACAAAATAGTGCGCACCCCCCCCTATATCCAAAACATTTAAGGCTAACACCTCCTTTTTAAGGTGTGAGGGGGGAAAGTTTATGGAAATTGGGGGTCGCTGCGCACTATTTTGTAATAACATTGTGAAAAAGCCCATAAATCTCGCGCCGTTTGCCCCAGTGCGCAGGCAGTGATCATCCAGTGATCATCTGTCAGGAAAAACCCTGTAAAGTGAACGTCGTTTACTTTCTCTGTTTTTCCCTATTTTCTTTTCGGCCCCATCCACGCGCTCGGCTCGCTCAGGTTTGGGTTTGTTTTGCCCAACCAAGCCCCAACACCGGCTTTACTGGCGACGTTACAGACCGCAAACCGCAAAGGCTTGCCGTTGCTTCGTTTCCGCTCGGCTACCTCTACAGTCCGTAACGCGGTGGCGATTTCGTTGGCTTCCCGCTTGGTCGGCTTGTCCAGCGCAGTGCGACCCGGCAACGCTTGGTAAATGTCTCGGATGCCGTGCCAGTGGGTGTGACCCCCATCGGTTCGCGAGGGGTCGGACACCGCGACCGGTTGCCACGTTTCCCACAAGTCGGATATGAGCGGATTGATAATCTCAAATCGCGCATTAGATTCCGCTAGCGACCGCTCTAGGGAGGCGTCGAGGTGATGACCCTCGCCCGCTTGAGCCAAGACCACCATTTGCGACCAAAACTGTTGCATGTCGACGTTGTGCTGCCAGTTACAGGACTCCGCTTGCACCGTCCACCATCGGCGGTTGCCGGTGTCGTCCGCCAGGAAATCGAGCCGGTTACAGGTCGCCGCGAACACGGTGCGGCGCGGAATCTTCTCGGCTTTGCGTGCATACGCGCTGCGATAAATGTCCATCGGGCGGTTGATGGCGGCTTTCATCGCCGCCACGTCCGACCGTCGAAAGGTCGCGTCTAACTCGCTCAACTCAGTTATCCAGTACCCTGTCACTTGTTGCAGCGAGTCGCGGTCGGAGGGGTCAAAAAGAACCCCCGTCAAAACACTCTCTTGCTCACGCGGCGCGAGCGATTCAACCCACCGTGTTTTTCCCACCCCCTGCCCGCCTTGCAGCACCAACACACCGGACGGGGTGAAACGCTTGTCGATGCAGAGGGCGGCGGCGCACTGGATAAACCAGCGGCGCAATAAGGTGTGCGCCAGCGGGTCGGAGGTTTTTACCGTGGCTAAAATCTGAGCGAGCCGGTCAGCACCATCCCACGGGCGGGAATCCACCCAATCTCGGACGGGGTGGTAGGGTTGGGCGAGCAGCGGCACATGCTCCGTGCAGAGATCCCGGTCTAGCCCGTGACGCTTGGCGACACTCCGAAACCAGTTGATCTCAGTGTTTCGCGCCATTTCGGGCACGACTTTCATCCCCGGCACCACAATTTCGGTTTCGTGCGTCATCAAATTATATCGGACAGTCGCGCCATAGGCGTCGAGCATCGCGGCAGTGTTTTCGATATAGCCGGGGTGAGGCTTGCCCGCGTGCCGCCCGTCGATGTGTCGGTGCGGGAAAACCAACCACCCTACATCGACCACGCCAAGGTGCTCATTTTCGCGATTGCGCAATAAACCGGCGACCCATCGACCGACACCCCCGCTTGGTAGTTGTAGTTTGTCGCCGTAATCCTGCGTGCCGTAGCGGTGCGCGTTGGCTATTTTGGCTTCCAGTTGCGCGTCGTCCCAAGGGGGGCGACAACCCTCGTTCCATGCTTTGAGGATTTCTAACGCCGCTTCATCGGTGACATTGAAGCCGCGCACGATTTGACACGCGAGGTTGAGGGTGTGGGCGTCACCCCCGTCGCCTTCGATCGCCGGTCCCATCGCTTCGGCGTATCGCCGCGCCCGATACAAAATGTCAGGTGCATCGGTGGGGTCGGGGCGATCCCCCTGTTCTTCGGGTGGGCGACGTGCCGCGCCCGCATCACCAAGCCACTCGCGCCGGAAAACTGGCATTTCGGACAAGGGCACCGTTTCCAGCGGCGCACCGTCCCACTCATAGACCGCGCCAGATTCGTGGACAGACGGAGGCGCGACGATAAATCCGCCCTGTCCGCGCACGTCCAGCCCGATACGACCGACCCCCGTGTGGATACGCGCCTTGTTGGCGATGGGGTCGTTAGGGTCACTGGCGTAGTACCAGTGCTCGCCGCGCCAACCCGTCAGAGGCTCTTTGACCGACGTGATGGCGCGGACGGGGGGAGCGGGCAGGTTGTCCCGCGCCCACTCCATCGCTTCGCGGGTGTCGATATCGACTACCACTAGCGACGACTTGCCCGTGCCGATCCCCACGTTGCGCCCGTCCCACGGTAGGCTATCGAGTTCGGCGCGTGATAAAATAAGGTCTTGCCAAGAAACGATGCCTTGGGGAAACTTGCGCACGCACGGCAGCGCGGCAAAACCCGCAGACGCATAGCGCAACGCTGCTTGTTTGGTTGATTCGCTCACTTTTTTTCGACTCCCGCAACGCCCGTGACAGCGGGCGTTGCTATTTTTGACTATTTTGTTTTTGAAAACTTCGGGGGGCAACGCGCCCGCCCGATAGGGTGTGCAGTGCGATAAAATGGTCTAACGACGGTCGCGACTCGCCAGAAATCCAGGTGTACACGGCTTGCCGCGACACCTTGAGAGTGCGAGCAAGAGACGCCACCGAGAAATCTGAGTCATCGAGCCAAGCCCTTAAATCTGACATGACAACCTCCGACCATTAACCTGTGCGGCGCACGCGAAAGTGTCAACAACTAGTTGACACTTTTTTCGCCCGGTGTTAGGTTCGCCCCTGGCGAAACAACTTAGGGAAATCACAGAGTTATGCGGGTTGAACCTGCGGCGTTGGTGGCGAGGTTGCGCAAAGCGCAGGCGCAGCACCGTTTTGCGTCGAGCGAGTGGAATCGGTGGCAGGACGTGATCACGACAGTGGGCGAGTTGCTGGCACGCGAGGGCGAGCAGATTGATACGCTGCGTGCCCAAATCGCGAACATAGAATCGGAAATCTCAGAGTTAGAGTCAGAAAACGAGAAATTAGAATCGGAATTGGAAGCGGTGCGGGCTCGGCTCGCGAAAAGGGTGACAGATGACAAAGCGCAAGCCGTGGCGGCACGCCAGTGCGAGCCAGATAAAGACGTTTGACAGATGCCGCCGAAAATGGTGGTTCGACAAAATCGCTGCCGGTATCGTCCCGCCAACAAGCCCAGGTGCGGAGTTTGGCAAAAAGGTACACGCGGCGATTGAAGGTCGGTTGACGACCGGCAACTGGACATTTGACGCGGGCGACGTGGACGGACTTCGGGTGCGCGAAGCGGCGCACGCTCTTTATGCGTCGTTGCCTGTGCGCCGTGCGCCGCCCCAACACGTCGAGTATGCCGCGAAACTGACGCACACGACGCTACCGGTGCCCATCATCGGCTATGTCGATCTGGCGATCCCCGACCGACGCATCATCATCGACCACAAGACGACCAAGAATTTTCGTTACTGTCGGACGAGCAAGCAGTTGATGGCAGACCCACAAGCCATCATTTACGGCATCGATGCCGTCCTGAGGTGGGACGGTCCCGATTGCGACGAACATCGACCGGTTCATTTTTGGCATAAGTACGTCCACACCAAGACGTTTGCCACAAGCGAGACACTGGCGACCCTCACACCCGACGTGTTGATGCGCGGGTTTGCGGATATCGCCCAAACAACGAAAGCGATGCACGGTTATGCGCTGGCAGATGCCAGCGATGTGCCCTACAACTCGCGAGCGTGCCGGGACTTTGGCGGGTGTCCCTTTTTATCCCGCTGTCATGCCTTGGGCGACCGGGGGTCGGGCATGGTCAACGCTCTATATCGAGCAACCGCCCCCGGTGAGGTGGCGAACATGAGTTGGCGAGATAAAATCAAACAGCACAAAAACAAAACAGGGAAAAGCGAGGTGCCCGCGTTGGCAGACCCCGCGCAGGAAAACCCGCCCGATGGGGTGCCCGATGGGGTTGCGGCGGCACCGACGACAGAGGGTGTGCCCACCTGGGACGGCAAAAAGTTGAGCAATTATAGCGTGGCAGAGATTCGGGCGATACACGCGCACATCGTGGGGCGACTCACAGACGACCAGTTGCGTGCTTACCATGACGCCACCAAATTGGGGGGCAAGCCCAAAAAAGCGGATTGGGTGGTTGATGCCGCGTTGGTGATGCGTCTGCATGGCGCAGCGGGGCAGCAAAACGGCTATGGCGCGACCGTCCGTTACGATTTGCCCACCGAACCTGTTGCCCCGAAAGAGCCAGCGGAGGTGACGCACGAACGGGCACCCAATCACTCGGTGACACTCTATGTCGGGTGTATGCCTCGCGGTGTTGGCGCGGAGCACTTTGACGTGATGATCAAACCGCTGCAAGACCGTGTTGCGGAAACCGAAGGGGTGATTTTCTACTCTGCGGTGCCGTACAACGCCGGTCCCGGCAAGGTCGCGGCGTTGCTCGCCAAGGCGATACGCGAGGGGGAAATGACGCTCCCCGCTCATTTGGTGGTCAATCCGCGACTGCCGTGCAGCGACAAGTGCCTTGAAGTGCTTATTCCGCTCGCCAACCGCATCGTGGAGCGCATCTGATGGCTACAGTGGCACAAAGGCTCGCTGCGATAGCCGCCACACGTCCGACCCCCCCACCATCGGAGGGGGGTCGGATCGCGGCGTTGCCCAAACGCACACGTCGCCCGTTTTCGCTGGCGCAGTGGCAGCGGGTGGCGCATCCCGAACTTGAGCCGTGGGACGTACAGTTAGACGCGCTCGCGGAGATCGAAGCGAACGGCGGCGGTTTGTGCGCCATCGGGTGCGGGCACGGCAAGAGCCTAATTGCGTTGCTCGCTGGCACAGTTTTGCGATGCGAGCGCGTGGTGGTGCTTTGCCCCGCTGCGTGCGTGTCACAGTTGACCGGTGACGCCAAATCTCTGTCACGCGATTATCACATGGTGACGCCCACGATAATGAGCTACGCGCGACTGAGCCAACCGGGCGGAACCGCGATACTGGACAAAATTACCAAAGATGTTTCTGCCGACCGGGTGTGCATCGTTGCCGACGAGGCGCACAAACTACGGTTGGCGAGCACCCGCACGCGGCGGTTGATTCGCTGGTTTTTGGACAACGAACGGGCTCATTTTGTGGCGTTGAGCGGCACCTTGACCAGCAAAAGCGTGGCTGATTTTGCTCACTTGAGCGAGTTGGCGTTGCGCGACAAATCGCCGCTTCCCCGCGACGTGTCGGTGTTGGCGAGTTGGGGGGCGTGCATCGACTCAACCGGCGAGCCAAGCGAAGCGGATTGGTTGGCTGTTGCGGGTTTGTGGCAGTGGCACCAGCGGAACGCATCGGATGGCGACCGGGCGTTGCTCGCTCAGTATATGGATGCGCCCATCACGTTGCGTATCGTGCGCCCTCGCACACGTAAAGCGATGGTGCGGGCAGCATTTCAGGCGCGATTGCGGTCGGCACCGGGGGTTGTTGCTTCAAAATCTGGCTCGGTCGGTGCGTCGTTGCAGGTAGTGCCCGATACAGCGGTGCGAACACCCGCGATTGTGCGTCGAGCGATGACCGATGCGAGCGAGTTAGGGCAGGCACCTAACGGCGACCCGTTCACCGATGCCGTGGACAAGTGGCGAGCCTTGCGCCAAATCTCAGCGGGCTATTATTACGTTTGGGATTGGCCCGGTCAGGTGGTGGATTACGAGTGGTTGGAGGCGCGTGCAGAACTGCGCCGCTGTATCGCCAGAGAGTTGGAGCAGCGCAGCGCACCACACTACGACTCTGCGGGGTTGATTGAGAAAAACATCGCAGGTCAAACGCCATCGCTGCCCAAAAGCCGTTGGCGAAATATCCACCATGCGGTCGCCGCATGGGGGCAGCAGCGGCACAAACCCGAACCGCCGGTAAAGGCGATTTGGTTGGACGAATACCTGATTGACCGTGTGGTGCAGTGGCAGCGCGAGCAAGACGACCCGACAATCCTTTGGTACGGCAGCAAAGCGGTGCGCGATGCGCTCAAAAGGCGCGGGGTGGTGGTTTATGGCGCGGGTGATGGTGCCGTTGAGATTTTCAACGGTGGTAAGCGCGGGGCGCACGACTGCGCCATGAGCATCGCGGCGCAGGGCACCGGGCTTAACCTCCATGAGTGGTCACGGGCGTATGTCATCGAGCCCCCGGCAGGAGGGAAAACCTGGGAGCAGATGGTGTCCCGACTACACCGGCACCGTCAAAAAGCCGATGAAGTGATCTGGCACTACGCGGCACACACGCGAGCGTTCGCCAACGCCATGACAGCGGCGAAACGTGACGCAGAATATATTGAAGAATCGACCGGCAACCGCCAGAAATTGAATATGGCGCGAGTCATCGGATAGGGGATTGTCGACCCTAGCATCGAGCGAATCGGCACAGATAGAGGATACGGATATGGGAGTGTTTAGCGGTTTTGGTTCAGCGAAAACGTGGGGGTCGAGCGATTACATCGTTCCAGGCACCTACAAGTTGAAAATTGAGGAAATCAAAGTGGTTGCCTCGCAACGCCATCACGGGCGTAGCTATTTTATCGTCTCAGCCAAGGTGGTCGAGAGCAGCGTTGACAAGCACCCAGCGGGCAAAACTGTCGCGTGGAACGTCAACATGGCAAACGCCGAAATGGCTATGGCGAACATCAAACAGTTCGCCTATGCGCTTTTCCCCGACCTGTCGGGCGAAACGGATGGCGAGCAGGAAGCGGCTATGGATGCGTTGATCAGCGATGAGCAACCCGCTGTCGGTATGCGTATCGACGTGGAAGCGTGGACAATCATGGTGGGCGAGACGAAAGATCGCGAGTTCACCAAGGTCAAGTGGCTCACTGCGCCCGATTCCAACGACTAGCCAACCGGTTAGCGTGGGGTGGCACACGGGCGCGGTGGCTATGCTGTCGCGCCCGTGTGTTTTTCCCTGATTTGTTTTTGAGAGACGAAAATGACGAAAATACCCACAAATATACGACTGAAATGGCTTTCGTTGCCCCGCTTGGCGACGAGTTTTATTGCGTTTCATGTCGCCAACCCTCGCGTGTATCGCGAGTTGGCGCGTCTTGCGGTGCAAATGCGCGGCACCGGACGTATGCGTTACAGCATCGGCACGTTGTATGAGGTGCTCCGCTGGCACCGCGACCTTGAAACAACCGATGCGGTGTTCAAACTCTGCAACAACCATCGGGCGTTTTATGCGCGGCTGATTATGTCGCGCGAACCGACGTGCCACGCGCTCTTTTGCCTCAAACGTCAAAAAGCCTGTCCCGTCCCGTTTTATCGCATCTTGGAGGTCTTGGACGCGATCGAAGGTGCGGCGTGACTAGGATTGTCGGAGTTGACACCGAGACTCACCTGATTGCCCCCGGTCGCCTTGCGCCAAAACTGGTATGCGTGACGCTCTATGACGGCGACACCCGTCAAATCTACACCCGCGAGCAGGGACTTGAACCGATGCGGGCGTTGTTGAGCGACCCCACCGTGGGACTTGTCGCCCATAACGCGGTGTTTGACTTTTTGGTGTTGCACCGGGCGTATCCATCGCTTCGCCCCCTGATTTGGGGTGCGTTTGCCAACGACCGCGTTTGCTGCACGTTGGTCGCGGAAAAACTGCGCCGAATAGCAGCGGGCACGTTGCGATTTTGCCCCAAAATCAAACGCGCCCCCATGTTTAGGTTGTCAGATTTGGTGTTTTACCACCTTGGCGAGCGGGTCACGGGCAAAACTGGTGACGACGTTTGGCGACTCCGGTTTGCGGAGTTGGACGGGTTGGAGGTGTCAAAATGGCCGCGCGAGGCGAGGGATTATGCCATCGAGGATGCGGTCTACGTGTGGCGCGTGTTTCACAAAATCGCCGCCTATCCAGGGTTCCCGTTGCCCACTTTTGGCGACCAGATGCGGGCAGCGTGGGCGTTGGGACTCATGGCAGCGTGGGGGCTACGCACCGACCCGGTTGAGGTCGCCAAGCTGGAAAACAAATTAAGGGAAAACGTCTCAAAGTGGGTGCCCCGTCTGCAAGAGGCGGGACTTTTGCGAGCCAATGGCACCAAAAACGACGGGGCGATCCGCTCGCGGGTCTTGGATGTTTTGGGCTCCGATTGCCCTCGCACACCCAAGGGAAAACCGTCGTCCGCGAACGCGACTCTTTTAGCCAGCGGTGACGACGCATTGACCTCACTCGCCGCGCTAAATAGAGAGCAGAAATTGCTTACAGGCTTTGTGCCGATTTTGTGGCAAGCCACGGAACACCCGTTTTCGCCGCGATGGAATGTGCTGGTGGCGAGCGGTCGCACATCATGCGGCGCGAAGGACAACCCCGGCAATTTGCAAAACCAACCTCGCGAGGGGGGTGTGCGCCGATGTTGGGTGCCGCGTGAGGGGTGGGTGTATGCGGCCGCCGATTATGCGGTGGCTGAGTTGGCAGCGTTGGCAGAGGTATTGCTGACGCTCTACGGCAAATCTGCGATGGCAGACGCCTTGATAGCGGGGCGCAAATTGCATCTGCACACGGGGGCGGCGATTTTGGGGTGGTCCTACGAGCGCATGGTGGCGACGTATGCCGACAAGACGCACCCCGACCACGCCCAAGCCAAGAGGGGGCGGCAATTTGCCAAGATTGCGAATTTCGGTCTAGGGGGTGGTTTGGGCGTGTCGGCGTTTTCAGCTTACGCGCGGGCGAGCGGTATCGACTTGACCATAGAGCAAGCCAACAAAATCAAGGGCGTGTGGCTGTCTCTGTATCCCGAAATGCGCCGGTATTTCGCGCAAGTCTCGCTGACTGTCAGTTACGCGGACGTGGCTGTTAGTCACCCCATTACCGGGTTTGTGCGCGGCGACCTGTCTTATTGCGTGCTGGCGAATCATTATTTTCAGCACCTTGTGTCAGCGGGGGCAAAACGCGCTCTGTGGCAAGTCGCCCGCGAGGCGTATGGCATCGAACCATCTGCGTTGACCGGGACACGACCCGTTAGTTTTGTACACGACGAAATTATCATCGAAGTCCGTGAATCTGAGGCGAGTGACGCCGCAAAACGCTTGTCGTCTGTCATGGTTGCGGCTATGCAGACGGTGATTCAGCGTGTTCCTATAACCGCCGAAGCGGCGTTGATGCGCCGATGGTATAAGGACGCACAACCGGTCTACGACCAAAACGGGGGGTTAATGCCATGGCAACCGACAAATGGGTGAGAGTAGCGGGACCGTCACCGCAACCGCCGCAGCGAGCAACCGAACAGTGGTTCGCGCAGTTGGTCGAAGACGCTTTTTACGAGGGCTATCGAGCCGGTATCAGCGATTGGTGCCACGGTGGCGAGCCGGTGGTGCAACTGCCGCCCGGTCTGCCGCGCAGAGCGTGGGAAAACTCACAGACACGACAACAGGTGGCGTATTTTTTTGACGCTGCCAAGGGAGGGAAAAAATGAAAGAGACTTCGGCGGGTTCGCCGGTTACGGCGGAGGTGGTGCAGTTGGTGCCCGCGACAGCCAAGGACGCAAACGACGTGCAAGATGCGTTGTTTTTTGCGAGAGCGTGGGCTACCGATTTCGACGCGACAGAAATTGTGGTGGTTCTACGGGGTAAAACTGAATCGGTGTCGTTTTCGGCGTATGACGACCCCACCATCGCGCTCGGAATGCTGGAAATGGGCAAATGCGATGTGCTGGCAGAGATTTTAGGTCTTGACGACGAGGGCGAGTAAGGGGGTGTGATGAAAGTCAATCTAACAATCGAGATTTCGGACAGGGACCGCGAAATCGTGGCGGCGAGCGAGGGCAAACGAGGCAAAGCGACTCGCGGGGATATTCGCGATTTGCTTGCCATTTTGCTGCGCGTCTATTGCCAGGAGTTTAAGGGTGCTCCCAGCGATGTGATTGTGGCAGCGCAGGCGAGGCGCAAGTGAGAGCCCGCCGTTGTGAGACGTGCGCTTTTTGGTCATCGAGAACGGAGAGTCTTAACGGTGAGTGTGAAAAAACCGACCAGCGGGGTGCGCTGCTATCGTGGACGACCCCGCACTATATATGTGGTCTGTGGCGTGCGCCCGATGTGGCTATTGCAGCGATAACCCCGCAACGGTTGACATTGCCCCAACAGCGCAAGTTGCAGCGGGAAGTCGCCCATTTGGGCGAGGTTCGCGCCAGAAACGAAAAACTTATCTCGGAACTGAGAAAACAACTTAGGGAAAAGCGGCTAGAAGTGGTCAGGGTGCATGCGCTGGCGCACAGACGTTTGGTCACTATCGAAGCGGCGAAAATAAAATAGGGTTTTTGCGATTGCCCCCCCTGCGCCGACCTTATCGGGTTGACGCAGGGGGGTTTTGCGTTTTTGGGCCGAAAATAACTTAGGTTTTCTGCGACCAGCTCGAAAAATGAGATTGTTGACAAGCATTTTATCCACTGTTATAATGGGCTTACGGCAGGGTTTATCGTTTTTTCGATTCGCTGCCGACACCTAGACGCGCCCCGAACAAGCGGGGGGCGTTTAATTAATCGCGCCCTCGCGAGGGGCGCATCTGTGGAGAGAAAAAATGGCTATGCCACAACTAATGTTGCACTGCGGTGCAAAGACGACGACCCGAAACGAAGTTCGTAATGTTCAGACTCCCGACCCCCGGTTGATGGGTCATAGCAAGCGATACGCAAGTCTGCCGTATGAGGACATGCTCCAGATGATCGAGGGCGCGATTGAGCGGCGCATCGGCGGCAAAATCATCGGTGAGCAGTACGGGCTCAATATGGACGGGCACCAACTCTTCGGCACGTTCACCGTTGACGTGGGCGACAAAGAGAAAGGGCTCGTTATCGGCTTCCGGTCGAGTCACAACCGCACTTTTGCGGCGGGTGTTTGCGGGGGCACGTCAGTTTTCGTTTGCGACAACCTCTGTTTTTCCGGTCAGGCTTTCACGGCGGTGCGCAAACATACGGTCAATATCGTCAGTGATTTCGCGGACATACTCGATACGGGCATGACCGCGATTCCGCTGACGTTTGAAAAAATGAACGCGGACTACAAAATCATGAAGGAGGTGCCCGTTGATGAGCGGCGCGGCGCGGAAATCTTGGGGCGCAACGTCTACGACAAGGTGCTCAAGCCCCAGCAGCACAGTAAAGCGATGGAAGCGTGGCGCGGAAACCTCAACGATTTTGGCCGCAGCATGTGGGGCGTTTACAACGCCGCGACTGAGGGTGCCAAGCGTGGCGCGGCCAATACGGTGATGAGCAACCGTATTAAACTGCACGATTGGTTCTGCGATGAGTTGTTGACCATGGGTCACACTCCCGCGAGCCGGTCGCCGCTGCAAACCGCGCTCGGCCTTGAAATCGACTGATAACGGGGTCGACGTTCCGTTTCGCGCCGCGACCATTCCCCCGGTCGCGGCGCGATGGGGAGATTCGACCGACTTTCCCTGATTTATTTTCTCCGTGGAGGGCAGAGCAAAAATGAGCAACAGTGCAAAAACAAAGCGCGTAACAGCGGCAAGGCGCAGAACCGACTTATCGGGTCGGCGGGTTGCCATGGGCGAACAACTTAAGCGGCTGTTTTGGATCGCGAATCGCCAACGTATTACGCTGCAATGGTTCCCGCTGCGCGAGTTGGCGCAGCGAATCGTAGGTAAGCGGTCGCGCATGGAGCGCATGGAGCGCATCACGGCGTTGGACGAGTTGCAGGACGTGGTTTACCACCTGTCCCGCAACGCCAAGGCGTCAAAATCCGCCCCCGCTCGGCGGGTAAGTGGTATTCAAGGCATGTCGCACCGGCTTGGCAACGTGTTCGTCGCCCCTTGGGGCACCAAAACCCAGGTGTCTGCGGCGGGTATCGTTTTGGAGCGGCGCAACGCGGGCGAGGGTCAACGGGAGTACCGCATCTATATGGCGGAAAATCCCCCGCGATATGAATGGCATGCCCTTCGTAAACCGATGCCGCGCACCCGCAGCAAAACACCTGAGTTGTTTGTCGGCAAAAACCGCGACCCGCTGCCCGTGGTGTCGGGGCGTGACGAAAACCCGGCATCTGAGCAGCACGGGGCGACCGTCACCACCTTGACCATGCGCGAGCCGACACCGACGGCAGACGTTCCGCCGCCGGTTCTCGCGCCGAGTCCATCGGTCGAAAAGCCGGTCGAAAAGCTGGCCGAAAAGCTGGCCGAAAAGCCGGTCGCGACCACCCAACTCGCACAAGCGTGGGATGAAGTTCGGGCCGCGCTTGAACTGGTCAAGGAAGCGAGCGAACAGACGTTGCGTGACGAAGTGTCGCGCCTGCGTGACGAAGTGTCGCGCCTGATGGCGGACAAAGAGGCGGCAGAAATGCGCTTGGACGCTATCAAAAAGCTTATCGCGGGCGAGTAGCGGACCCCCGCGAGGGGGGAGGCAAGGCAAGCACCATTATCGGGGTGCTACGTTGGGGTGAGTGGAGGTGTAGCCCCAATACCAACGCAGATGGAGATCCAAAAATGAGCAGCAGTGACGAATTAGATGCCCTGTTGGCTGAGATTGGGTGCGACCAAGCGCGACACCGCGCCGCCGCATATCAAGCCCTCAAAATCATGGCGCAGCGAGCGGACGCATTGACGCAGGTCCGCGAATACGTCTACCACCATGAGGCGAAAATGACGCGCCTCAAATCACGCGCAAACCCGTGGAGTGTGTACGAGGTCTATAACGGGGTGGCGTTGTTGGTCGCGGAACAGGTCATCGAAGAAAACAGCGAGGCGGCGGACGAAGCGGAGCCGCGTATGTATTCTGACAAGTGGGGCGAGGCGTAAAACAACTTAGGGAAAACCCGCCGCGAGCCGAAAATAACTTAGGGTTTTTTTCTCATATCTTTCACTTGACAGGTAATTTAGGATTTCGTATTATCGTCTCACGGAGGGTTGCGCGTTGCGGACGGCAGAGTGTCGTCAGCGTTTCGCACCCTAATTTATTTCATCGTGGAGGATGAAAATGACACACCTGACTAGAAGCCAAGTTGCGGGGCACAACGGTCGTCGCGTCAGAATCAAGACGCGCGACGGGGGGAGGCTAATCGGCAAAGTCGAGAGCATCCTGACGCGCACCGAAACGCACCCCCACGGTATCAAGGTGCGGCTGCAAAGCGGCGACGTGGGGCGCGTTGCCTCTCTCGTCACGGCTTACGTGCCGCTCTATAGGACTGAGCGCGTGATTTGCGACAACCAAGGTTTCGGGTGGTTCCCGCTGGCACCGGGGTCGCGACCGTGGCTTACAACTGGCACTCTGACGCTGGACTACGACGACTAGCACCACCGTTGAGATTCCCTATTGCCCCGCGAGCGGTTCGCCGTTCGCGGAGCAAAGGGGAGGGTCAACCCCCGACAATCCCTAACTTATTTCAACACCGTGGAGGGTGAGAAAATGAGCAAGACACGCATACAAGGACGCAAGCGGTTGCTTCGTACCAAAATCGAGGGTCATCTGTCGCACGGTATCTACACCCGCAACAGCGGGCCATTTCAGAGTATGGCGCGGTCGTTGGAAAAACTGAGCGAAATAGAACTTGATGCTCTCGCAGTCCTGCTTGAAACCGCGACAACAATCGCGACGCACGCAGACGGCGACGACTAGCACCACCGTTGAGATTCCCTGTTGCCCCGCGAGCGGTTCGCCGTTCGCGGAGCAAAGGGGAGGGTCAACCCCCGACAATCCCTAACTTATTTCAACACCGTGGAGGGTGGAAAAATGGCTTTGTCAAAAATCAGCATGGACGAGTGGATTGACGTTGAAAACGGCATGGTGCGGGGGCGACTGCGCATCAAACGTCGCGCCAATGGGCGATTCATGCCGTCGCCACAGGTTGAGCGCGAGCGGCGCGAGAGCGAGGACAAGAAACGCAAAGCGGCGCAGTTCGCCGCGAGTCTCGCCAAGTTGCAAGAGAAGTGGAGCGCATAGACCTGTCGAGATTCCCTGTTGCCCCGCGAGCGGTTCGCCGTTCGCGGGGCAAAGGGGAGCGTCGA
>Ga0080013_1000687_pt1 | contig 46883 bp, 89 predicted proteins | sample ETNvirenome_6_85_FD_69236 | JGI IMG/M metagenome (GOLD analysis project Ga0080013, IMG submission 69236) | Marine viral communities from the Pacific Ocean - ETNP_6_85 (SPADES assembly) (version 2) | ecosystem: Environmental > Aquatic > Marine > Oceanic | place: Pacific Ocean | collected 2013-06-19
GTTCAGGATATGGAGGCCATATTAGATAAGCTGGGATTTGTTTCAGAGTATGTTGGCGACTGCGACGACTGGGTTACTGTGAAGAAACAGGTGCTTTTAAATCTCCCGCCCGCAGCTAGAAAGAATTTTTCCACTAGAGATTCTAAAACTAAAGAGCAATGGCTGAATGATTTTGAGAAAGATCTGATTATTTATTATAAAGAACTTACGGGCGTAGATCTAGTTCTTAGAAGTCTAGATGAGAGAAGGGAGATGTTTGATGTCTTATGATGAAAAACTTTTAAGAGAATTTGTTAAACACTCGCTTGGCTCTGTGAGAATCGATGAGGTCCTCACTTCCGACGCTTCGGCCAAAGGTGGGCGAGGTGAGGGATCAGCAGCCGGATCACCAGCACCCCTGTCCTACAGTGAGCGGTGGGGATACGGAAGACATACAGCTGTTCAAGCAAAGGGAATATGGGGAAAGGTTTTTGGCTTGCCACAGTCATTTTTTGATTTGAAGGATGCTCTTTTCGGAAACTATACTGGCGGCTGGTGTGAAGAAGGGAGGACTTGTCCAGGACTTTTTCCAGCAATAGTAGATGTCGCAACACAGTGGGGAAAGAAACTAATAGACATTCTTTTTAATACAGCAAATCCCCCTCCCACAAATGCCGGCGCAGAAGCTATGGGTGCCGGTCTCTTTCCAAAACTAAAATCATACTATACAAACCCAACTGCAGCTAGATCTCCAACAACTCTCAATCTTACAGAGTCAATGACATGGAACGATGTCTCTATTATTCTTGAACAATCAGAGGGTGCTGATTTAATTTCTGCTGTAATTGGAGATCTTCAAGGCATTGAAGACTTAGTCAAAATGATAAGTAGTGTATCTGATCTTGTAGATCTTATGAAAATATGGCAGAATCTAACCGGAGACACAGGAGGAACTCAGGAGTTATCAGCTGTGATGTCTGATGCAAATGATGGTGCTGGTATAAGTGATGCAGATTTCGGAGCTGGCGGAATACCAGGCGTTATAAGTGAATTTATTAATTCAATAGCAAGGCCAATGATTTCAGGAGTTGTGGCAGATACACGTGATGAATTGATTAACATAGGCTTACCCCCTGATGTAGAATCTGCTATCAAAGGTGCATTTGATAGCACAATTAGAAAAATCTCTTAACCTTGTTATAAACTTAGTTAAATTTTTGTGTTATTCTTATTGTGTATCGATGGAGGTAATATATGTCAGAAAACAATTGGGTTCCAGAAATAATGTATGAGGAAGGATTAGATGGTGTAAGCTCTCACATCCCCTTTATACAAGTGCCTACAGAGGAAGATATGCCACGGATTCTATTTATTTTTGAAAGTAGGGACTCTGGTGAATTTGAGCCTGGAATGGATGGCGAAGAAGTTCCCGTGGTAGATTTAGATTTACATCAATATGCAGATATGGCAATCCTTAAGTCAGGACTCGACCCGCTTACGTTTGACCTTGTAAGATCTGCACTTGGTTTAGAGCCACTTCTATCTGCCGCAGTCAAGGGAAAAGAGATTACTAATACAGTTAGACAAAAGATAGGTGGCGATTAGATGTTTCTATGGCTACCGCATATTTAAATACTGTACGGAGGTTTTTACATTATGCTTTTTGATGCAGATAGATTATCACGATTAGCTGGTCTCAGCACCGGGTCATCTAGACTTTTAAGTGAGGCTGGAAACAGAAGCCAGCGAGAAGATCCAGGTGAGCCAGATGATGCAGATTATCGCTGGGGAAAGAATCAAATCTCAGAGAGGCAAGGACCTGCAGGAGAAGACGAGGACACCTGGAGAAAGGATGAGATGGAAGATCCAGAGTGGCTGGGCGAAGAAGAGGAAGGAGAAGAGGACGTCGTCTTAGAGATTGACGAAGGCCTTCTTAGAAATGAAATTCGTAGAATGAAATCTTCTCGTCTAGCGGAGACAAAGCTTCGAGCTGCAATTAGAAATGAAATTCATGGAATTTTTTCTGAACTAGGCGTCGGAGACCACGCAGTAAATTCAAGCTGGGTCTATGGAGACAAAAAGCCAAGAAACAGTAAGAATGGCGCAGTGGTTACATCCTTCCCAGGCATTGGCTTCATGTAAGCCTAAAACTTAATCCCCGACAAAAGAGCCGCTAATAGCGGCTCTTTTTGTATAAACTTTCTGACTAATGGTGTATAATCACGAGAGGGATTATAATGAACTATACTGTCGGACAAATTGTATATTTGCTTTCACGGAAGGATGTCAAGGTCTTTCCTGCGAGAGTAATTGAAGAAATTAAAAGAAAAACTGTTGATCAAGAGATAATATCTTACATAGTCCAGCTTCCAAATCAGGATAAGTCTGAAGTGCTATTAGAAGAAGTGAGTGCAGATGTTTTTACCTCCATAGAGGATGTAGAAAAACAGATGATTGAAAATGCTCACTCACAGATAAAAATATTTTTACAGGGAGCTAGAAATTTGGAATCATTATTCCAGACCACAAAGCAATCTACTCCCAAGGTCGACACACTACCACCTGGAAAAGTTGAGATAGATTTGGGCGGCGGTGTTAAGGGAAAGATAGACGCAAGTCAAATTACAAATAATGGAGGATAATAATGGAAAAAGTTATTTCTAAGATAGAGATAGACACCCTAAGAGACAAGGGCATCATAAATAATCAAGAGATCGCAATAAAGATAGGCGATTTGTTAGTTGCAGAAAATGTAGTTTCTAGAGCTAGAAGAGTTATATCAGAAGGGTTATCAGTTCTAGAAGAGACTAAGAAATTATTAAAGGGTTAGTATAAATGAGTGAATCTAATAAAATTGTTAAGTTTGATTTGCATGCCAGAGAAGATCTTTTGTCAGGCGTTAATATTCTCACTGATGCAGTCAAGATAACGATGGGCCCGCGCGGTAAGAATGTCGTGATTGAAAGACCGGGCTCACATCCGACACTAACAAAAGATGGTGTGACTGTTGCAAAAGCTGTTAATCTCAAAGATCCATTTCTAAATCTTGGTGTACAAATGATAAAGGAGGCAGCAGCACGAACTGCAGATGTGGCGGGTGACGGAACGACAACTGCAACTGTTTTATCGCATGCTATTTTTTCTGAGGGTTTAAAGATTTTAGCAGCAGGATATCCCGTAACAGACGTTAAGAAAGGAATTGATTTAGCAACAGCGGGAATCATAGATTTTATTGAAGAGCGAGTTATACCTGTAACTAAAGACGAAGAGATAAGACAAATCGCAACGATTTCTGCGAATGGAGAATCTGAGATAGGTGAACTGATATGTGATGCAATAAAGAGAGTTGGTCAGGATGGTGTCGTAACTGTTGAGGAGGCGAAGGGATTTAATAGCTCTTTAACTGTTGTAGAGGGAATGCAAATAGATAGGGGATATCTCTCTCCATACTTTGTCAACAATGAAGAAAAAATGGTTGTTGAGCTTGATAAGCCCTACGTCTTGCTCTGTAATGAAAAAATAGATAGTATGAGGGACATCATGTCTATTCTCGAAGCAGTAGTTCAAGCGCAAGGTTCAATCTTAATAGTCGCAGATGATGTTGAGGGAGAAGCAATGCAAGGTCTTGTCGTCAATAGGACAAGAGGTGCACTCAAGGTTTGTGCAATTAAGGCGCCAGGTTTCGGAGAAAGTAGAATAAACATGCTTGGAGATCTAGCTGCATCACTCGGGTGTGAAGTGGTGTCATCTGCGTCAGACAAGTCGCTTTCAGATGTAACACTCAGCGATCTAGGAAGATGCAGGAAGGTTATTGTTGGAAGATCAGGATCAATTTTTATAGATGGATCTGGTGAAAAAGAAGAAATCCTAAAGAGGATAGAGGCACTCAGATATCAACTATCAGATGTTTCGCTCGATCAAGATGAGGTTCAATTATTAAAACTTCGACTATCAAGATTATCGGGAGGAGTAGCAATACTTCGAGTCGGCGGAGCAACAGAGGCAGAACTTAAAGAAAGAAGGGATAGAGTTGATGATGCCCTTAATGCTACACAGGCTGCAATTGAATCAGGAATTGTTCCTGGTGGCGGCGTTGCTCTAGCCAGGGCATCTTTTGCGCTGTCTGAGGGAGGAGATTTCGACGGTGTCGCTGCAGGATTCAAAGTTATTAAAGAGTCTTGTCTATCTCCTTTGCGCCAGATAGTGGAGAACTCGGGCGGCTCACCGGAGATAGTTTTAGAAAAAATACGGTGCATGAAGAAAGACACGCATGGATACAATGCACTAACAGATAATTTTGGAGACATGTTTAAGATGGGTATCATAGATCCGTTTAAAGTCGTAAGATCTGCTCTTGAAAATGCTGTCTCAGCTGCAAGCATGATGTTAACTATTGGGTGCGCAATGATTGAAGATAGAGAAGATCAATAATGTTATGTAGTATTCTATCGAGATAGCGAATAATTATATGTTGATATGGCTAACAAAGTTTTGATCAAAGAATATGTAGACCTTCTTGTGGAGGAATCTGCCTCGAGACTCACCAGAGAGCAGATGAAAATAACGTGCAAGCTAATAATGGAAATGGATGCGCACGTTCCAGATACTCTAACTAGAATACGAGCTCTTCCAATGGTAACTGTAGTGGGCCAGAAGGAACCAGTCAATAGAACACGCAAGGGAAATACGATTCTTGAAGTCTACGTTAAGTTCCTACCAACATCAGGAAATAGTTACAAGAATCTTTTAGCAATAGCTAAGCTGATAAAGTCGCTCCCAGCTATAAAGATAGTAAGGGTTATATCTCTTGAGGGTCGCCCAATTCTTTATCAGGGCCAGCCAATAGTAGTATGAGTCTAAAGAAGCCTAACAGCAAGACTGCGACGATTATAACGACATATGATACAGACATGGGTCTAGTTCTAAACTGGCTCAGGCTCAATAAAGCAATAACCGCTGCTGGAGATCGAAGAGATTTAGACGGAAGATACGCCGTTAAAGTTAAGGGAAAGGTTAGTAAAAGTGCAATCCGAGATCTTGTTAAAGATAAGTTCGGCGTTTTTGCAAAAGTTATTTAGCACGTGTAAATTAGTAGCCCACCATGTTACAATAAAGGTATGGTTAATTTAAACTTCCAAACCGGGAAACAAATGGAAAAGGTTGACTCTATTGCACTAAGCGGAATGTCTGATAGCGATATCAATAGGATGTATCGAGACATTAAGTCTAGAATCTACAGCTTAAATGAAAAGCTAGGGAAGAAATATAACAAATCAATTGTAAATGAGCTAAGGTTTATGGAAATTGAATTTTGCTATTTGAAGAGGGAGTCTGAGGTGAGACACTCACGAAAGCGTGCTCATCAAGAATACTTGAACTCGAGACGAGAAAATTAACAATAATATAAAAATAGCCCCTTCCCTTTTTGGGTAGGATGCTTATATTTAAACTACATTGATTTGCACATGCGTGTAAATTTGAAAAACCTATGATATAATTGAATTAATCAAGGAGATTAAATTGAAAAGTTCACTAGATTCTTACTTTAAAGATGTTGGAAAGAAACGACTTCTAACTAGAGATGAAGAGGTGATCCTCTCAAAACTAATTGAAGAGGGCGATAAGAAAGCACGGGCTCATATGATTGAGTCTAATTTGAGGCTTGCAATTAGTATTGCTAAAAAGTATTACTATAGCGGATGCAGCATGGAGGACCTGATTCAAGAATCAAATATCGGTCTAATGAAAGCTGTTGAAAAATTTGACTGGAGGAGGGGCTTTAAGTTTAGCACGTATGCTAGCTGGTGGATTAGACAATCTGTATGTCGATACATATCTTCACACGGAACCACAATCAAGGTTCCGGCACATACTTCTAGCCTTGGGTGGAAGATTAAAAAGCTCACAGATGAATATGAGAGGGAGTTTAATCAAAAGCCCACAATTGCTGAAATCACTGAGATTTTAGGAGTAACTGAAGCTATGGTGAAAGCCAGCATGGCTGCAGCAAAATTTCGCCACCTCGTTTCATTCGACGCTACAGTTGGCGGCGAAGAAGGCGGAAGGCAGATCTTTGAAACAATTCCTGACACCAATTCAGCTACACCTGATGATATGCTCGATAGAGAGAGAATTTCTAAAATCATCTCTGCATCTCTATCCAGGTTGACGAAGAGGGAAGAGCAGGTGATGAGACTGAGATTTGGGCTGGGTGAAGTCGAAGACGAATCTATTTTTATCTTGAGCGAAGAAGAAGTAATTAAAGTAACTAACGGACAAGTAGGAGCACGATAATGTCAATGCCAAGAGGCCACAAAGCCCAACATGGATATGCAACTGTTTCATCTCTCGAAGGAGGACTCGGCTATAGAGAAATAGCTGAGAAGATGACAGAGGATGGTGACAAGATGAATCATTCAACAGCTAGAAATGTTTTTCTCTCTGCAATGAGAAAGCTAGCAAAAGATGCATGCAACATGATGGGAGTGGAACCAACAGAAGAAAATCTTAAAAGAGTTTCTTCAGATCCAAGATTCCAATCTGGTGTCATAGATATCCTAAAGGAGATGAATGCTTAGAAATATGTTTTCTCTATTCTTCGGGCTCCATTGCGAGACAGAAATACTTGAAGCTTGCGAGTGGGATGAAGAGAGAGCAGAAGAGGTGGGAGGTCTGTTTTCTGGATTCATTAACAGCTGTGTAGAACAGGGAATCATTGAAAGGGATATCATCTCAAAAAAACTTGCAGCAGAGCTGGGTACTGTTCTGAATGAATCAGAGTCTAAAGTCTTTCTTTCAATATTAGATAGATCTATTGAAAATGCACCATTCCTATTAAGCTCGGAAGATGAATATGAAAATTAAAGACTTCAAGAAGGGATGCTTAGTTAAAAATACGAGAAGTGATGAGATCGGCGTAATTGTAAAAGATGAGCCAGACTGCACAAATAATGATTCCCAGTATTACAAAGTCCTAACAGATGGTAAAATTGTAAGTTGGTTTAAGCCAAACATCGAGATCTATAATGAACGAACCTCTAGAATTATCTCCTAACGTCTGGCTAGATGAATCTACAAATACAGTCATAGTCGGAATGGATAGAATGTCAGTTGCTTTTGATCCAGATGATTTTTGGGATTTTTGCTGCAACATAGAGCAGGCTAAGATTAATATCGGAAGCCATCCTGAATTTGTAATCGGAGAATACGAAGAGGACGGAATCTTAAAGACGCAGCTAATGCCAAAGCCAGACGATCCGGATATCAACTAATGAAAATACTTACGTGGCCAAATGAAATACTCTTGAAAAAGTCTGACAAGGTAGATGATATGTCGTGTGTTCAAGAAGTACTTGATGACATGATTCAGACAATGAGTGATAGCAACGGCATCGGCTTAGCAGCACCTCAGGTAGGAATATCGCAGAGATTTTTTGTCTTAGATGAAAAGCAGTTATCAGAAATTGATGAAAGAGAATCAGATCAAGATGTTCTCGTCATGATTAATCCTGAGATTGTAGATGGAATGGGAGAGATAATAATCCAAGAGGGGTGTCTTTCAATTCCTGGTGAGACGTTTAACGTCTCTAGGGCGTATTTGATTTGTGTAAAATTTGAAGATATCGATGGAAATAAAAGGGAAGAGAACTTTCAGGGAATGACAGCAGTGGCTATTCAGCATGAATGTGATCACTTAGATGGATTAGTTCTCGCTGAAAGGGAATCATTTGATAGACGCCAGGAGATAAGGCAGAGACTGGCAGGTTAGTTGGACTTTATCCGTGCTGGATAATAGTTATTGGAGTAAGCATCAAGCTAGGAGAAAACCGTGGGAATTAGTAATCAACAAGGACAGGGACCAAATTACGTCCCAGCATATCAGACGTCGGGAACACCATACACGATAACACTTACTTCTGTGGGAACAACTTCAGTGAAGGTGACCTTCCCATACGTGACTAGGTGGGTTGTTGTGAGTGCAACAGATGGCGCTACAGCAGGGCACGTCAGAATAGGCTTCAGCGAGAATGGTACAGAAGGTGATGTGACTAACAATTACTATCTCTTGCCGCTTACAGAGGTAGACGGATCAGCCGTGCATTCTGGGCAAACACCAAGGCTGGAGCTTAGATGTAAGGAGCTGTGGATAAGAGGAGATACTGAGACGATATCTACAGTATCTATCATTGCTGGCTTGACGGGAATCGCATGGAGCGAATTCCCTGTTCTCACGGGAAGCATGGGATTTAAGGGGATTGGATAATGAGTCAGTCTCACGTAAAAGAGCTTGTTGAAAAGCTAAAGACTGTTGAAAATGAGATGAAGATTCTAGTAGAGGATCGAAAGGAACTTTTCACAGACTATAAGGACAAGGTTGATGTCAAGGCCTTTAAAGCTGCATGGGCTATCTTAAAGCGAAGACAGAACGTTAACGAAATAGAATTAGATAATATACTTGATATTGTAAACAATATTGAGTAGTTATGTCACCTGGAACGCTAGTTCACCTAACAGAGACTGCAAACTTATCTGCAGGAATAGATCCGAAGATTAATCTTTTTGGAATGATTCTTGAATCAGTTGACTATAGAGCTATTGTAGATGCAAGACCCGATGAACACATTAGGGGAAACGAGAGTACAAGCTGCTATAGAGTTCTTTTAAGCAATAGCGATATTGAAATTTTTTATAAAGAAGACTTAGAGATAGTAGATGAAAAAGACGATAGCGGTTAGCGGCGGATTCGATCCAGTCCATGTTGGGCATGTTAGAATGATTCAGGGAGCCGCTTTAAACGGTGATGTGTTAGTTATTGTAAATTCTGATGAATGGCTTTTGAGAAAGAAGGGATATGTCTTTATGCCCTTTAATGAGAGAGAAGAGATTCTTTTAGCAATCAAGGGAGTCACTCGTGTTGTTCCAGTTGATGATTCAGACGGAACAGTTTGTGATGCTTTAAGAAAATATTTACCAGATTTTTTTGCAAACGGAGGGGACAGAGTTCAAACCAATACACCAGAAATGAGTGTTTGTGAAGAGCTCGGTATCGAGATGGTCTGGAATATCGGTGGTGAAAAAATTCAAAGTAGTTCTGATCTCGTATCAAGAAGCAAGAAGCGGGATGAATGAATTTAGAGGTTTCAACGTTAAAGAAGGTGGCAGCATGGAGGGTGGTATCAACAGCAGCAATGCTAATCATAACATTTCTCTTTGTAGGAGACATTCAAAAATCACTTTTTTTGACAGTAGTGTTAACTGTTGTGATGACTGTGTTACACTATATCTTTGAAGAGGTCTGGAATTCTCGCGTAGAGAATAGTCTAAATAGGAGACAATAAGATGGACAATAAAACACAAGAAATGCTGTTACAGCTTCGTAAGTATGTGATTAATGCTCACGATTCTCTAGATGGTGCAGGCGTAGCGCTCGCAACTGTTGAGCAAAAAAAGGTAGCATATACTTTTTCAAGCATCATTAAGAGCATCGAAGAAGTATTAAAAGACCATGTAACGTTTACAAACGAGTAGACGTTTTTATAATATTCGTGCGTTTTTGTGCTAAGAGTGTATTTAAGTTGTAAAGTTTTGAATCTCGCCTATGTATTAATAGGCGAGATTTTTTTATGCTTTACTGGAGAAAGTCATTTTCCAAGATTCTAGATGATGGTGGGGGAGGTTCTCCTCCGACACTGGAAAGTATTTCGTTTAAAATTAAAGGAAGCCATCTTATAAAGATGTGCTTCCTTTTATTCTTTACGGGCTGTGGAAGTGATATATCAATCACTGAGCAGAGAGAGACAGATGTTGTTATAGATTCGTTCATACAGGCATCTCAAATTGAATCTCTTGATATTCTAGTTGCTGTTGACACGTCTGGTTCGATGTTCGATAATTTTGATGATGTTGGAATTGGAATGGACACTCTGAGAATCGATATCGAAAACTTGACGTATGATTATCAGTTTGGATTTATTACGACTGACCCAGACAGACTTTCTTACGTTGGTCCATACGACTCTTCTGCATCTACTATAGACATAATGCTAGCAACTGCATTACTCGATCAAGCGTCGGGAGAACAGGGATTCTCATCAACATACATGTTTTTAAATTCCGAGGAGGGTCTGAGCTTTTTGAGACCTGAATCTGATTTCTTATTATTCCTAATCTCAGACGAAGATGAGCAAGGAACTATAACAGCATCATTATTTAAGGACTGGCTCGGAGATATGTTTTTAGATGTGTCTCATGATATCGTGGCAATAACTACAAAAGAGAATGGTCTGTGTACTAATAATCACGACATCGGTTATAAGTACACAGAGCTTTCTGGTCTTTACAACAAGGACTCAATAGACATCTGTGATAAAAGCTGGTCAGTGTGGCTATCTGAATCATCATTCATCACAAGACAGGTAGATTATATAAGGTTAAGTGACGATGATCCGATATTGGAGTCATTAGTTGTTTATGAAAATCATGCTGTTACACACGACTGGACATATGAAATAGAAGAAAATATCATTCAGCTAGGGTTTCTACCTGACTCTGGAGATCTAATTGAAGTAGGTTACAAGGTTTATACTAACTAGAGGAGGATAACATGAATCGATACATCAAAACAATCGCCATTATCGGTATGGTGTGGTTGTCGGGATGTAGCGAATATACAGTCAGAAAAATTCCAGTCTTCGCACCAGAGATAGTAGTATCACCGCTCGAGCATGATTTTGGCGCAATTAATTCAGACGGAGCGCAGGAAGAGCTGACAATACAAATATCTAACGCTGGAAATATAACACTAGATTTAGATGACGCATACCTCATCTCAGGTATGTCAAATTTCTCTTTAAGCTCATTAACAACAAGCGGTCTGGAGCCAGGAGAACAAACTGAAATTTTTGTAACCTATGACCCGCTAACTTATGAGATTAACAGCGATGTCGTAAGCATCTGGTCAAATGATGAAGATGAAAGGGAAGTGCAGGTTCCGATAGGAGGGGCCGGAGATGCGCCAGTGATTGACGTCACTCCTGAATATTTTGACTTCGGGAGTGTATATTTAGGTTGTGATGAACCACTTGATATAACAATCAGCAATGTTGGAAACGTCGATCTAGAGGTTTCAGATCTAGATTATTTTGCAACAGTTCCTGTAGACTTTCAATTTGATTTGAGCTATGATGGAACAAATGGTGAACTGCCATGGATAATAGCACCCGGTGACTCAGCTGTAGTCACTGCAACGTATGGTCCCCTTGACGAATTTGATGACGAGGCCTACTTAGAAGTAGCTTCTAATGATCCTGTTAGCCCCCTGGTGACATCCAACCACGAAGGCCTTGGTGACTATCAGGCGTTTGTAACTGACAACCATGAACAAACAGGGGACCTTACGTCAGACATATTATTCGTCATAGATAACTCAGGATCAATGTCGTCTAATCAGACTAATCTTAAAAATAATTTTGATGATTTTATAGCAGTATTTGTTAGTGCAGGAGTTGATTACCATATAGCATTAATAACAACAGATGGCGCTGAATTTGTCGGAGACGTAATTTCACCGCTAACTGCAGATCCTGTTTCTGAGTTTAAAGATCAGGTCGACTTAATTGGCTACGGTGGAAGCCCTTATGAAAAGGGACTGTGGTATTCATACGAATCTACAGATAGTGGCGGAGATGCCTCACCTGGAAGTGCTACTGGATTTTTTAGAGCATCTGCAAAGCTAGTGATAGTTTATGTTTCTGATGAGCCTGATTTCTCTCACAACACAACATACCATGGAGGATCTACTACAATGGTTCCTTCTGACTATTCTGCTCACTTGCTATCTCTAAAGACATCGTCAGATCTAGTTGTGGCTCACGCTGTCGCCGGGGACTATCCCTCAGGATGTTCGGGAAATGGAAGTGCATCTTTTGGTGATGGATACTACGACGTTGTTAATGATCTCGGTGGAACTTTTATGTCTATATGCGCAGCTGACTGGAGTGTTTCAATGGAGGCAGTTGCAACAGATTCAATGGCAGGGGCTGTCTTTGGATTAAGTCAGGATCCTTTTGAAGATACAATCGAGGTCACTGTTGATGGTATCACATCTCTTAACTGGACATACAGTACCACCACAAATACAATTCAATTTGATACAGGATCAATACCCGAAGAGGGAAGCATGATTGATATAAGCTATGCAGTCTTGAGCGACTGCAACGACGATGATGAAGATACTGGAGATACAGACCAGTAATTTCACGCTAATTAAAACTAATCGAGGAATCGATGGAGGAATAAAAATGAGTACTCGAAAAATTATAAATCTATTTTTGCTGCTGTTTGTTATGGTAGCATGTACTTGTCAAGCACCCGAACCCGTGGATGATGGTCCCGATGATGTAGTTAATGATCCGGTTGTTGATGACGATGACTCTACTGTTGATTTTGATGACGATGACTCTACTGTTGATTCTGATGACGACGACTCTGCTGTTGATTCTGAAGATCCTTCTCCCATAACATGGTCGGACTGCGGCGGCATGGTAGGAGATCATCCATGTGACTTTACTTTCGAGGATCAGCACGGAAATGACTGGAATCTTTATGACAACTATGGTAAAGTGATAGTCTTAGATTTCTCTACGATGTGGTGCCATTGGTGCAAAGTAGCTGCCGGTACTGTACAGACTCACATGGATACGTATGGATCACATGATTTTGTATGGGTCACAGTTCTTGTAGATGATGTAACTGGCGGCTCGGTAGAAGTCTTGGAAGCAGAAGCGTGGGCAGATACATACGGAATTACTAGTGCTCCAGTCTTAGCTGCTGATCGTAGTATTATTGATCTAACTGCAGAAGATGGATTCCCAGTTTCAAGCTGGCCAACAATGGTTATTGTAGATAGAGAAATGAATATTTCTCAGGGAATTCTTGGGTGGAGTGAGGAACAAATGGTGGAGTGGATCGAGGATGAACTCGATCTATAAGGTATATGCTTGGATTAAGAAGTCGAACATTCTGGACAATTCTTATAGGTGTTAATATTACATCTGCAATGATTTGCGCGTTTACTGGTAATACTCTTGGAGTTGTATACTGTGCTGTTGCAATAGGAGCATGTTATTATATGCTTATGCTTTGTGATAAGAAAGAAGATGATTAGAGTGACTATTCAGTATCTTTAAACTGATAATCAACAGAAAAAACATTTTCTTCAAGAAGGCATATTGCTCCACTAGGAGATGATTTCATCTCTTTAGATTGAAACATTGAAAGTGTTTCTTTACAGGCCTTGTCTCTTCTTTTCTTATACTCTTCGTGGTCCAAAGATCGTAAGCTGGGTGTTTCAGGATCTTTGCAGAATTTACAAATTGGAGGAAGATCTTTTGGATTTGGAAGTCGAAGCATGTTTACTATAGGATGATGCCATGCCCAATATAGATCATCAGATGTAAAATCATCTATGTCAACGTGTGCTAGCATTATTCTATTACAAACACAAAACCCAGCCTTGCCGGAGTTGTACATGTCTCCTTTTAGAAGAAAGCTTGTAAACGGTTCTTGGCATCCTCCACTATAGTCTAATTCTTTTTTTGATAATTCTTCTCTATCTTTTAGAAAGCTTGGTTCTGGAGGATTCAATCTTTGTCCTATTTGAGCAGCAAGATGATATGCTTTTCTTAGTGTTTCATTTGCCAATTCAATGTTGTCATAAAGAGAAACATCTTCCATGAATTTATTTGGTGACTTATAATACGGGAAAACTGTTACAAAATGAATCCCTAACTTTCTAGCAAATGATATAATTCCCTCTATATCTTGATAGTTCTTTTTCCCAAATCCAAAATTAAAGCTTATCTGTACTTGTTTTCCCTGAGCTGCTCGACAAAAATTTACTATATTTTCTACAACTCTATGAAATGCCTTTTCACTAGTAGCCATAATATCTGAATACGATTCTGGGGTGGCGGCATGAATTGAAAATGTGATTGCAATAGGGGCTAGAGAGACAAGAAATTCTGACTTTTCTTTAGTTAGAAGTGAACCGTTTGTCGTAAGATCTATCACAACATTTCTATTTATTCTTCTTATTTCCCTGACTGAGTCTTCAAAGTTTTTTGCTAGAAGGGGCTCGCCCGGACCAGTTCTTCCTCCAAGATTTACAACTCCAGCTGTTTTAATCATGGGTTCGAATTTTTGAATGCTTTCGAGTGACATTGAATTTTTTTGATATTTTCTATTGCAACTCTTTAGCATATCAGAAACACCAGACACTTCGCAAAATTTGCATCTGTAATTACACGCCGAAGTAATTGGTATCGCTATAAAGTTTGGATTCAACATATATTCATTCCTTTTCGTTGTTATTATATTATAACATCAGTGCATTCAGTAAACAATATATTATAAAATCCACTAGCCAGTGTTATAATCATAACATGAGCCGGGTTGGTGGAATTGGTATACACAAGAGACTTAAAATCTCTCGCCAGAAGGTTTGCGGGTTCGAGTCCCGCACCCGGTACCATCAAGGCATATGACATTAAAAGATATGAATAGAAAACAAAGAAGAAAGGCTGCATCTCAAGCTAGAAAGTCTGGAAATAAAGATATTGAAGAGAAGATGAAGCTTTTCTCAAAAATGAAAGATAAATGCAAATCTTGCGAAGAAGTGCTAGATAAGTCTGATATTAAGATGATATCTGAGTGGATGGTTATTGTTAGAGAGGACGAGGGAAAGGTCAATTTATATTGCCCTGCATGCTGGGATAAGGCCAAGAAAGCTGTAAAATTTTTGAAAGAACTTGATGCGAAGAAAAAAGATTAAATATTTTTAACTTTGCGCCTGTTCATTTCACAATAAGTGATTAAATTATACTTGAAAACACAAAGGGAGTTTTAATATGTCAAAAGTGATAGGAATTGATTTAGGGACAACAAATTCTGCGGTTGCAGTTATTGATTCAGCGTCAGCTGGTCCTCAGATTATTAACAATGAAGAAGGGTTTAGAACGACTCCGTCTGTTGTAGGATATACAGAAGATGGAGAGAGGCTTGTAGGAGCATCAGCTCGAAGACAAGCCATAACAAATCCAGAAAATACTGTTTACTCAGTTAAGCGATTCATGGGAATGAAACTAGATGAGGTAAAAGATGCTTCAGAAAATATTCCATATGAAGTAGTTATTGGAAAGGAGGGGGAGTGCAAAATCAAGATCAACGATAAGGTACTTTCTCCTCAAGAAATTAGTGCACAAATTTTAACAAAGCTCAAGAGATCAGCAGAAAGATATCTGGGAAGTCAAGTTAATGAAGCTGTTATTACTGTTCCTGCATATTTTAATGATGCTCAAAGACAGGCGACTAAAGATGCAGGAAAGATCGCTGGGCTAGATGTCAAGCGAATCATAAATGAACCAACTGCTGCAGCACTTGCATACGGGTTTGATAAAAAGAATGAACAGAAAATTGCTGTCTATGATCTAGGCGGAGGAACTTTTGACATCTCAATTCTCGACATTGCAGATGGTGTTGTAGAGGTCCTGAGCACAAATGGAGATACACACCTCGGAGGAGATGACGTAGACTTAATTCTGATGGACTGGATAATCAACAAGTTCAGAGATGATACTGGAATTGATCTAAGGGAAGATACAATAGTCCTCCAGAGAGTTAAGGAGGCAGCAGAAAAGGCAAAGATCGAGCTTTCAAATACTCAGAAGACAGATATAAACCTACCATTTCTTACCGCAGACTCCACAGGCCCCAAGCACCTTACAGCATCATTATCTAGATCGAAATTTGAACAGATGATAAGTAAGTTTGTAAGAAAGACTTTAAAGCCTGTTAGGAGTGCACTCAAGGATTCGAAGCTTAAAGTTAGCGAAATTGATGAAGTTATTTTAGTCGGGGGATCTACTAGAATTCCGGCTGTAAGAAAAGCCGTAGAGGATTTCTTTAAAAAGCCTGCAAACTCTTCTGTTAATCCAGACGAAGTAGTTGCATTGGGAGCTGCAGTTCAGGGAGGAGTTTTCTCTGGAGATGTCAATGATCTTCTCTTGCTAGATGTAACTCCTCTATCTCTTGGCATTGAAACGCTTGGGGGTGTTTTTACAAGATTAATTGAAAGAAACTCAACGATTCCATGTTCTCGTAGTGAAGTTTTCAGTACTGCAGCAGACGGTCAGACTGCAGTGGATATCCACGTTCTTCAAGGTGAAAGAGAATTTTCTACAAATAATAGAACACTTGGACAATTTCAGCTAAGTGGATTGCCTCCAGCTCCTCGAGGAATGCCTCAAATCGAAGTCGCATTTGACATAGATGCAAATGGAATAGTAAGCGTCTCAGCAAAAGACAAAGCTACAGGAAAGGAACAGTCGATTACAATAACAGACGATGGATCTCTTTCTGATGAAGAGGTTGAGCAAATGATCTCTGAGGCCAGGGAAAATGAAGAGGAAGATAAAAATAAAAGATCACTAGTAGAATCTAAAAATAAGCTAGACACTCTTGTTTATTCAGCTGAGAATTTCTGTAAAGAAAACGGAGAAAAGCTTTCAGATGAAAATCTTAAAAATATAGAATCTACTGTTTTGCTATCTAAGGAAGCATTAGAGTCTGATGATTTATCATTGCTTGATTCTGCATTCAGTGATCTACAGACAGCACTGAGTGCAGGGGGAAGTGAGCTCTATAGCAACACGCAGACTCCGGACGGTGATCCCGATAACGTAACTCCGGATGATGTAATTGATGCTGAATTCCAGGAGGCGTCACCATAGAATTGCTTAATGAAAACAAGAGATCAAACTCGACGTGAGAGATATAATAAAAAGCTTTTTGAATCAAAGAGTTATCCCATTAGTCTTGTCTGTGTTAACTTTATGCATGATGTCAATCTCGGGTATCTTATTAGAAGTGCTGCTTGTTTTGGTGTGGATTGTATTCATGTTATAGGATCAATTCCTGAAAGAAAAATCTTAAATCCATTATCCGGTAGCCTGTACGACTATGTCGAAATTAAAAGATATTCATCACCTCGTTCATTCATGGATTACGCAAAAGTTAATGGAATTAAACTTGTGTCTGCAGAGATTTCTGAAAATTCAGAATCCATTAATTTTTATACTTTCGATTTTTCTAGCCACATTTGCTTGGTGGTGGGTCAGGAAGAATGTGGAGTCCCCGTAGAGATTCTTTTAAATAGTGATGTGATTCACATTCCTATGCCGGGCCCGGGATATTGTTTAAATACATCTCAAACAGCCAACATTTTACTTTATGAGGCGGTAAAGCAATATGACACTAGATAAAAATGGTGAGCTCCCAGTCTGCATGGGGATGGAAAGATCTGGCTCAACACTTGCCTGGCAGATGGCATCAAGGATATTTGGGTCTCGCCTTAGTAAGACTCATGAGTACCTTCAAGGAACCGGACCTGGGTTGTACACATATAGAAATCCGATAGAGGCATTCGTATCTCTTGTGATAAGATTAGATGATGTGTATCCCAGGAGCATCGCAATGAGTCACGCGATGGAAAGTATATACCTTCAAGCAGGTGTTTACAGAAATCTCGTAGAAGATTCTAAGAATGGTAGGAATATTGTATTCTTAAAGTATGAGGATTATTATCTTCATCCGGGCTTATTGTTATCTAAAATATCTGAAGATCTTGATATGAAAATAACAGAAAGAGCTTTTGATAAGATTTTATATGAAACGAGCATTGATAAAAATGAGAAAGTTTCTCGTGGTAAAAATTTCGGAGATATAGATACGGAGACTCAGTTGCATGGTAACCACATACATCCCATATCTCGAGGAAGACCTGGATTCTTTATTGAGTCGTATAGCAGGATTGATGATCTTATAAAAGATGAAAGAATTATTGAACTGTGTTCAACATTTGGATATAATTTAAAATGATTATAGTTCGGGGCGTGGCGCAGTCTGGTAGCGCACCTGCTTTGGGAGCAGGGGGCCGCAGGTTCGAATCCTGCCGCCCCGACCATTTTGCGGGAGTAACTCAATGGTAGAGTTTCAGCCTTCCAAGCTGAGAGTTGCGGGTTCGATCCCCGTCTCCCGCTCCACTTATTTGACAAGAGAGTATTGCTATAAGATAGTTAATATTGTGGTATGATAACATGAAAGATTCTTGGTTCACAGGTTCAGGAGAATTAATTTCAACAGACTTTATGTTTGAGATTATTGATGACTATATCAGCAGGGGTGGAAAAATCTTTGTCGGAACTGACAGCCAGCTAAGTAATATAAGCTGCATCTTTGCGACAGCAATATGCTTGCATGGTGCAAAGGGATCTCAGGGCGGAAGATACTTCTTTAAGAAAAAGAACAAGAAGAATTCATCTTATAGGGTACTGAGACATAGAATTCTACAGGAAGTCAAGCACTCCATTGATGTGTCTTTTGAGCTGTTAGAAAAATATCCTGATGCAGATATCGAAGTTCATGTAGACATTGGTCAAACACCCAGATCTGCAACAAGAGTTTTTGTTGATACAGTTAGCGGATGGTTGTCTGGTGTGGGCTTTGAGTGTAAGATTAAGCCAGACTCATGGGCATCTTCATCTATTGCAGACTGTCACACAAAATGACTATAACAGGGGAAGAACAATAGCACCCATCACAAGAAGCCCAATAGAGAATGCCAATAGGAATCTAGTCCTAAATAGCATTCTTTCATTCTTAATCTTTTTCTCTGCGATGTCTAGTTTTTGCTCTCTAAACTTTAGCTCAAATTCTAACACTCTCAGCTCTCTTTCTTTTTCAAGAACATGAGTTGGGAATTTGATGATGTCGCCCATAGTTAAAACATAGTTAAAGTGACTATTTATACTTATGAACAAAAAATCTCTTGATCACTTAAAATTTGGCGATCCATCTGAAGAACATATTTCAAGGATGAAGATGGATACCCCGCTGGTGGGAATTTCTTTTGATCAAATTAGGGTATCGCCTCCAACAGAGAACTCTAGTAATGAAACTCTTTCAGATTTAAAATCTGTAATCAAAGCAGTAAGAGATTCAAAAAGAGATGGCCACTTTATAGAACTGGCTGATGATAAACCAATAGTCATTTTTCAGTCATTTGCTAATAGCAATGGTCTATCATTTGATGAGGAATACTTTAAGCAACTTAAAAAAGAATTAACGTGTCTAATATTAAGCTTGAAGTATAAATTTAATAGACCGAGGCCAAGACAGTTAGCAAATGCTTTAGGGATTGAACTTGATTCTTTATCTTTCAATTCAGCAAATACACCAGCATATCCAAGCGGTCATGCCATCCAGTCTCATGTTATGGCTAATGTGCTTGCAAGAATGAATCCACAATTTAAAAACTCACTTGAGATGTTAGCTGATAGAATTTCACTTTCAAGAATGCAAGCGGGTGTTCATTATCCGAGTGACATACTTATTGGTAAGGAGATAGCGAATATGATAGAGCCGCATGTTATAACAATATATGAACGTGATGGACTTGCTCTTGAAGAAGCCCTTGATTTTAGAAGAGTGACTAGGGAGTTTTTGCAAGAAGGTCCCGATGAAGAGCTTCCTCAAAAATTAAGAATTCTTGATTTTGATGACACAATTGCAGATACAGCAGAGAGAGTTATCATAACAACTGACAACGGTGCAGGCAAGAAATTCATAAGCTCAGCAGACTTCGCAGTATATGATCTTCAGCCAGGAGAATCAATTGATCCAGAGATAGCTTTCGTAGAGTTTGACAGTGTGGATGCAGAGAGGGCAACTCCTGTTCCTGTAATATCAGATATGCTTAAAAGTTTTGCTTCAGCTGAAGGAAATAGAAAGCTATTAATACTCACAGCAAGATCTCAAGCTGTAGCAGATGACGTTATGAACTTCTTAGAGACAAGGCTAGGAATTCAAAATCCATCAGGAGTAATTGATTTTGTAGGTGTCAGTGATAAAAATCCGGATGCCAAAGTGAATATTATACGAAATTATTTAGATTCAAATCCTGCTATTAATTTTGTTTCTTTCTATGATGATTCTGGTAAAAATGTTAATGCTGTTCATGATTTTCTAGATAGCAGGGGATTTTCTAGAGGAAGAGATCAGAGAGATGTTCGACAAGTAATTAAAGAACCTGATGGCAGCATAAGGCTAGTCGAGCCAGGCATTTCTGAGTCTAAAGACTTTAGAACTATATCAAGAGAATTCTTTAAAAAGTTTTTTTAGATAGAGTGTTGTTGTCTTTTAATATGTATTTAATGAAGACACCACTATGAGATTCTTGTATAAAGCTATAATTTACTTATCAATGTTGATTTTGTTTGTTTCTCCCGCCATCGCCGGTGAAGAAATTACAACAGAAAATAGCTCGTTTATTATTGAGGCGTCACTATCTATTCATGAAACTGAGACTAGAAGATCTGCTGTAAAAGTTGAAACAAATCATGGATATGGATCTGGAACATATGTTTTAATATCGAGAAGGAGAGTTGTCATAACTGCTGCGCATGTTGTCCGAAATGATTCAACAGTTATTATTCATGGAGATCAGGGAGAATCAGTTTCAGGAGACGTTATCTATCTTGATGTAGATAATGATTTTGCAATAATAAAGTTGCCCAAACTTAAAACTAGAAAGGCAGTTAAATTTCGACCTTCAAGCTCTGAACCGAATGACATAATAGGCCAAAATGTATTCTATAGCGGCTATCCAAGTGGGCACGAGCTATTGACTATTAGAGGATCAGTAGCTGGAGTTGAAAGAGGGTGCTTGCTTCTACAGTCATATGCATGGATGGGAGCATCGGGCTCAGGAGTATTTAACAATTTAGGAGAATTCGTTGGAGTTCTAGTTGCTGTGGATGTTGGATTTTTTGATGGTTCTGCACACATAGTTGAAAGTATCGTCTGGATTATTCCAATTAGAAATATTGAGACTCGCCTTATTAGAAGAGTGATCATTCAAAAAATTCCCCTATAAACTGTTACTGGTGCAAGGTATAATTAAAGTATGTTATGTCGTGGTTCTTATTTCTTGACAATGATGGAAATTCAGGTGTAGGTCAATGTGATTTTTCTCCAGGCATAATGGATGTCAGGAGTGGAGTTTTATTTGTCGTTCCCCAACAGTGGATCCACAGGTTTCATCCTAATCCCAGAAATCACTCAGCAGAGCATATTAAGCGATTAATTTTAGACTACTTTGACAAGTAAAAAGAAAAAGTCTCAAAAAAAAATTAAAGCTAAGGTTGGAGAGATTTATCTCGTCGAGTCTTTTGCTGGTCCTAAAGTGTACACTCGGATTGTTAGTGTAGAAGATGAAGAAAAAGGGTGGTACAGCTCTGTTCTAGTTAGACAGAAAGATATAAACGCTCTCAGAAATGCAGCTGTTCCGTACGATCTAGGCACAACTCCTAAAAATATAAAACCCGGAACTACATTCAAGTTTTCAATAATCAAAAAGATCAGAGGCTTCAAGCCAGAGGCTAATAGAAAAATTGAAGCCATTCTCAAGGGTGACGTTAAAGATAAAAAGAAGCCCAAAAGAAAATTTAAGTCTCCCAAAGAAGTTCTCGGGCATGTAAAAAAAGCAAAGTAATGTTATAATAGAAACATGGATGCTAAAAATGATTAGGCTGCTTGGAAAAATTCCTAGAAAGGTTACACTAGCGTGTAGCGGCGGAGCAGACTCAATGGCTGTTCTTGACTTTCTTGGGAATGGAAAGAAAGATATTACAGTTGCTCACTTCAATCATGGCACAGAGCATGGTGAAGAAGCACAAGAGTTCCTCGAGGAATTTTGTCAAAAGAGAGATATCAAGTTTGTATCCCAAGCTATTTCTATGAACAAGCCCCACTGCAAGTCGTGGGAAGAGTGGTGGAGAGATTGCAGATACGATTTTCTTAGAACATTTGATAGTCCTATCATTACTGCACATCACCTGACTGATTCAGCAGAGTGGTGGATCTTTTCATCTTTAAACGGCACATCAAGACTAATCCCATACAGGAATGGAAAAGTTATTAGACCGTTCCTTATTACTCCTAAGAGTACTCTCTTAAGGTGGTGCAAAAATAGAAACGTTCCATTTTTGGAAGATCCCGGTAATTTAGACATGAAATATTGTAGATCAAGAATTAGGCACAATATTTTACCAGAAGCGCTAGAGATAAATCCTGGACTTTTAACTGTTGTGAAGAAGAAGATTTTAGAGGAATTTGAGAGAAATAATGGACAGGATCAAGAAGACTTATTCATTTGATGATATTCTACTATCACCACAGTATAGTGAGATTGAAAGTAGAAGAGATCTAGATATTGAATCATACCTTGGGACACTGTGCCTAAGTATTCCCATTATCTCTAGCCCGATGGATACTGTAACTGAAATTGACATGTGCATCGGAATGCATCATGCCGGAGGACTAGGAGTTATTCATAGGTATAATTCAATTGATGATCAGAGTGAGATGGTTAGGGTTGCATCTCAGGTTGGAAATACCGGTGCATCAATTGGTGTATCTGGTGATTATCTTGAAAGGGCACGAGCTCTTTATGATGCTGGTGCAAGAGTGCTATGTGTTGATATTGCACACGGGCATCACTCAATGATGCGTCACGCACTAAAGGTCTTGAGAAATACCTTTGGAACATCTATCCATATTATGGCCGGAAATGTAGCAACACTAGAGGGATTCAACGATCTGTCAGACTGGGGAGCTGATAGCATTAGAGTAGGAATTGGAGGAGGGTCAATTTGCTCAACAAGAGTTCAGACAGGTCACGGAGTACCGACATTTCAATCAGTCCTGGATTGCTCATATTCAGATAGAGGTGCATTTCTTATTGCAGATGGTGGAATCAGATCTAGCGGAGATATTGTGAAAGCACTCGCAGTCGGTGCCGATTTCGTCATGCTAGGCTCAATGCTCGCTGGAACATCTGAGGCACCATGTGCTGAAGTCATCGTGGGTGGCGAGAGGTATAAGACATATAGAGGTATGGCAAGCAAAGATGCGCAGATCAACTGGAGGGGACACACAGCCTCTGTTGAGGGTGTTTCATCAATGGTGCCTTCAAAAGGACCAGTTTCACAAGTCCTTCAAGAAATCGAGACAGGAATTAGAAGCGGACTGTCATATAGCGGAGCCACGAGTATTGTAGACTTACAGTCAAAAGCTCAGCTAATTATTCAAACATCATCAGGAGCTGTAGAAAGTTCCACGCATATTAATCGAAAGATTCAAAACGGGAGAACCGTTTTATGTGATTGATTACCGGCCGATAGCTCAATCAGGTTAGAGCAACTGCCTCATAAGCAGTAGGTTCTCGGTTCAAGTCCGAGTCGGCCGACCATTTTTCCCTCTTAGCTCAGTTGGCAGAGCAGGTGGCTGTTAACCACCGGGTCGCAGGTTCGAGTCCTGCAGAGGGAGCCATTTCAATATGAGAGAGGACATTGTCAAAAGTTAAAAAGTTTTTTGTAGCATATGTTGCGTTCGGGATAGGAGTATACTTCGGAGCTGTGATTGCAACGTTTGTTACATTTTCAATAATGGCTTCAGCATCTGGATCCCCAGACTCTGCAAATATACTAGGGATCACAGATTGCTTAGAGCAAAAATATACAGAATAAGAATATAACGGTAGTAGGAAAAAAGAAATAGCATCTTGGGGTGTGGCGGAATTGGTAGACGCGCCAGGTGAAGCCCTGGTGTTGTAACAAAAGACTTTTGTTACAGCTTGGAGGTTCGAATCCTTCCACTCCAGCATACCTAGTGTTTAGAGGCGACATCCTCAGCTAGGAAAGAAGGTGTTATTTTTATTTCTCGCACTGATCTCATGTAGAGCTGAATGGTATTTTGCAGAATTTCCCAGGGATAGATTTGAAAACGAATGGTGGGAAATTCAAGAAGAAGATCCCCCAGTATGCTTCAATGTTCATGAAAGTGGTGACTTATTAACATATGGTGGACAAGTCTCCAATGAAGGAGAGTGGACATTTTCTGAGCCGAATATTTATGAGATCGAAGATGAACCCTATGAGTTTAAGATCTGGTCAGATCCACAAACAAATGGCGAAGAATGTTGGAAAATTAAGGTATCTACATTAAACAAATTAGCATGCCAATGTACTATATTAGAGTGGTTGGAATAATTTATTTCAACAAGATCTTTTAAAACTTAAAGGACCCATGTTCTCGGGTCTACAAACCTGGATGGAGTTACTGGCCTCCAGGCATCACGGCGAAAGCCACGATGATAGAGAAAACCTTGATTAGGAAGGTATCGTTCTTACGGTATGCCGCCTAACTAAGAGAGGGAACGAGTTAAGGAAGGTGGTACTTCTGAAGTCGTTCAGCGATCTGATTCATGAGTCTCTATACCGCTAGGGAAATGCTGATGAAGATATTCACGGACTTGTAGGTTCATCGTGAAAACGGGATAAGGGCAAACCCAGACTAAAAAAGTCTTGGGAAGGAGGGATAAACTCCTCTAGAACTTAACTGTCATTGGCAGAAGTCTCTCTGGTGAAACTGGCAACAGGGTCATCGTCCTGAAAGGGGTTATGTGGACAACTCTCCCAAGGATTGGAAGCATAGCGCGCAAATGCGGGGGGAAGTGTACAGCTTACCCAACTGAGCGCAGAATGTTGATGGCAGTAGAACGTGCTGTTCCGTGGTTTTTACGAGCCAAGAACAGGGAGGAATCTCGTGAACGGTGTTACTTGCCGGTGTGTTTACTCCTAACCCAAGAGGGGACAGGCTCAAAAGGCTTGGAGGTCATGAGAATTTGAGAGGGCTGGAAATGCGGGCCCTCTCACCCTTTTTATTTAGAAAATTATTATGAGCGCGAAAATAAAAAAAGTGTGGAGCGATACGTCAATGCTCCTATCTATAAAGAATCCAACATCGCAGGGCTACGAAGTCCAGATTAAAAATCCAGAAGTAACATTCCTGGGTGTTAAAAATCAACCAGATTTCGCACATGTCTTTATAACTTTTTATCCGGGCGTCAAAGTAGTTGAGCTCAAGTCTCTAAAGACATACTTTCAACAATTCAGAAGCAAGATCATATCATACGAAAGGCTTATTAATGTTGTGTATGATGACATGATTAAAGTCTACAATCCTGCAAGAATGAGAATTGTAATGATCTTTAATCCTCGCGGTGGGATCTCTTCTAAGCTAACAATTGATTCTGACTGGAAGATCCGCGGCGGTCAAGAAAGATTTGAAGACTGGCTTGGTCAGACTGATGTCTGGTAATATTTCGTATACAAGAGCAGAGAGTTAGTGTAGAAATAATCTAATGCTAAAAGAACCTATACTAGCTTTTATATGTATCGCAGCGATGATGGGATGCACCGCGGGACTTGTTTGTGTTGATGGTAGTTTCTGGAAGATATTTCTAGCGATATCTCTTTCGGGAATATCTTATATCCTGGGAGCAATCACTCACTGTGATCATCCCAACGGGTGGTAGATTCACTGCCAAAGTAGTCTTCAAGACTAACCTCTCGCTTACCACCGTGTATGTCGACTTCATACACAGGTTTTGTGATACCCATCTCATATGCTTTTCTCCAGAAGCCTTCTGGATGAGGAAGACCAGAGAAAGGTGCTCTAAAGTACCATCCCTCAATTGTCCAGTTATCAAGTAGAAGTTCCTCAATCATGCCTGATGATGTCACATCCGCAGCATTCAGAACAACTGTATTAGCATCTGCAATTGCTTCATCTCTAGTTATCTCTGGCCTTGGATCTCTTCCCATCCTAACATCACGATCTCTAAGTCGCTTGTTTCTTTCAAGTGCTCTAGTCGTTGATTTTTCTGTTGGGTGAATCTTGTGCGGAGATGCTCGCTTGGGAAGCCCTGAACCCGCGTGTTTTTCTCTAACCTTTTGATGCGCAACTCTTAGAGTTTGAGAGCCGAGATCTCCTCTAGATGCAAAGACTGTGTGACCCTGGAGGATCATTCCAAATCCTCCACGAATATTCCCGCTAGTAGATCCGTGACAGGACATTACATCCTTTCCTCTTTGACCTTCCATGCCAAGATAATTTTCCCTGGCAAATTCTGAAAACGTCATGTTGCTGACCCACGGTTTTTGAATAGCGGCGCGATAGGCAAGATCGTGATACTTAATCACATCATTTCTAAAAAAGCTCTGATCTGCAAATTCCTGGAAGAGCCTTAGAACTTCTTTTTCTATGTCTACTTCCTGTTGAGTTTGAGAGAATGTCGCACGTCGAGTTGCCGGATGATCAACGTGAGCACCATAATATTTGGGATCATCTTTAACATATGCTGGCTGAGCTTCTATGGGAATTGATTGATGCTCTGGATATGGGTAAGGTTCACCATCAGGGTCATATTGCTGCCCCTGATGAATTGGACCGTAGGTTGCCTGAAGATCTTGCCACTCATTATAGATCTTTACAAATCTTTCAAGAAACTCTCTATTGGAAGTTTCATGAAGGAATCTTCTCCAGTTTTCCATTATGAGTTTCATGTCTAAGCCATAGCTCCAGTGTCGAATCCTGTGTCTAATTGATAATTAGGAGTCTCGAGATATTCTATGCCTGCAGGTGTTACACTATCAACTGTAACGTGATAGTGAGGAGGGTGCTCCTCCGGGATAGACTCTCCTAATGCGTACCCTCTTTCGAATGCTGTGTCTATAACTCTAAGTGCATCAATTTGACCTCTAATTCTGTAATCAACTGCGCTGCCTGGAGTCGTGTTGTGTTTAGAGATCAAGTTGTTTGACAGCAAGCCTGCTGCAGCATCTATTGCTTCATTCCTGTCTACAGTCGTAGAGAATATATTATTTATCTCAGTTGCTATTTCACCTGAGCCTGGTTCACATGATTTGCACATTTCACCATAGAGTTTTTCTAAATATCCCATATCTCCAGACTCACTTGCATCAAGCCATACACCGTACATCGCTTCAGCCTGGCCTCGCGGATCTCTATAGCCGCTAGTAATAGCTGGCTCATTTACTCCCATCTCTTCTGCAAGCTTATCTACAATAGCTACAAACAACAAAACATCCTCGCTAACATTTTCGACATCAGCATCAAAGTATGGAACGGTGATCTCTATCCACTTTCCCTCTCCGTCTGCGTAAGGAGTTATTCTTCCGCTACGAAGCTCTCTCTGTATTTTTGACTTAACTCTTCCAAATAAGCTCATAAGACCTTCTGATACTATGGGTCTCCCGGTGGTATATCTTCTCCAGCCTTCCATTAGTAGTTTCATCTCATTCATTATTAGATTTTCCCAAAGCTTATTATACTATGTTAGTAAATATTGTGCTGCATGTAAAAGAGCATTCTACAGTGTTATAATAATGTTGTACGCGCCCTTAGCTCAGTTGGATAGAGCAACGGCCTTCTAAGCCGTGGGTCAGAGGTTCGAGTCCTCTAGGGCGCGCCATTTATATTTTGCAAGGAGAATGTGTAAAATGAGTTTCTGGTGGGTAACATTAGATGAAGGTGAATCTGAAAAAAAGATTCTTGTTGAATCAGACCACGCCCCTGAAAGAATTGTTGAGATTCTTATTGAAGTTCACCCTTTGTGGGGAATTATAGCGATAGATCTCGCCAAAGACCAAAGTAAAAAAAGGTGGGCGTCATGAGAGAAAAGAAATACGAAGTCGGAGATCTAGTTGAGGTCTTTATATCAGAATTCGTAACAGATATCATTAATGGGTATCATGAGAAAGAGTGCAAAGAGCGGGGAATTATTCTATGGGGGTCGCCTGTATCTCTATATGTAGAAGATAGACCAGTAAGAAGTATATCAACTGTCCAATATTCAATTATGATAGATGGAAAGAGAAAAACGATATACGAAGAACAAATATCTGGTAAACTAAACTAGAGGAAGATATGATAAAGATTGGAGATAGAGTTACACTTTTTGAAAACATGTCTAAGAAGGGTGAGGTCGTAGACATGTATCCAGATAAAAGTCATCAGTGGATGGTTGGCGGTGCAATGGCACCCCTCTTTATCGTTAAGATTAAAATGGATAAGGACGGACTCATTGAGGAGTATAGAGCAGATAAAGTTATGAGATTGGATTAAAATAGCGTAACTTAAATAAGTAATTACTATTTATAGCCAGGCGGTGTATCAAGTGAAGATTCATAGAGCAAGGCTACAGAGAATTATTAAGGAGGAACTAGTAAGAGCTTTACGAGAAGCCGTGGTTCCCCAGTTATACAAAGGTGAAGCAGGTCTAGGCTCTGGTAGAAAAATAAAGACATCAGATGTAGATTTCGAGTGGGGCGATTATGATGGTCGTCACAGAGATGAAGTATACTGGGTGAGTAACGAAACAGGTGGGAATCTGGGATCTGTTCAGGTGGCAGGTGATCCCTTCACCTACGAACCCAGTGGTGAGAGACTTCTTGTTATTTCAGGACCAGAGCCGCACAAGGGAAAGATAGGCACTGTAATTGATAAACCAGGAACGGGCCAGGCAGCAGCGAGAGTAGTTGAACCAACTCGCTTTGAGCCTGAAGAGATTTCTGGAAATCCTTGCCTGGGTTTAACAAATAGACAAATAATAGATCGCTTGAGAAAGTTAACACTTGGAGAAATTCTAACTGATTATTTTTTGCCCAATAGAAGCTTGGCAATATTTAATCCTGGGTCATTTTTAGGATCAGATATGTTCAGAGAAGATCCCGCCTGGCCGGGAGATCGTGATGTAACATGGTCAGAAGAAACTCTTGATATGCTACTTCAAGTCAAAGACGACATGATTGACATGTGGGATAGGGCAAAAGAAGCAGGCCATTCGGATTATGGTGGTGAAAAGACGTGGAAGTGGCTAATTCATGATCCAGACGCTCTAGGGCTTGGCTTCGTTGTTGGGTGGATTAAGAACGGAGATGTTCCATGTCCGCCGGAGTGATAGGAAGAAGCTCTATTAGAGGACTAATCATGGAAGAGATTAATAGATCTCTTCCAGCGTGCTCTTCTCGTGAGATAATAATTGATTCGACTCCTATAGTTGTTGAGGTAGCTGATACTCCCTTCTTAAGAAATAGAGGCCTGATGTTTAGACAGAGCATTCCAGAAAATTCTGGAATGCTTTTTTCTTTTCCAGACAATTCACAAAGATCATTTTGGATGAAAAATACAGATGTTCCATTGTCAATAGCATTCATAGATCAGAATGGGTTTATTGACAGCATAGAAAAAATGAAACCTCGTTGTTTAGAGAATACTTACTCTATAGGAGAAGCTCCTTATGCGCTTGAGATGAATGAGGGGTGGTTTCAAAGAAATGGTTTTACACGAGGCACACGAGTTTTAAACTTACCAGGAAGAGCGAATCAATGAAAATTACTAAAAGACGACTCCAGCAGATCATCAATGAAGAACTCGCTGAAAAATATACACGAGGCTATCATGATCGAGATGCATGGACTTCAGGCCTAACTGAGCAAGAAGCTCTAATCAGAGAGGCAGGTATAACAATACCGCCGGCCGTCAAGAAGCAGGGCGCAGAGGTCGGAATGGCGATACTTCTTTCAATGATATCAACGACTGCTGGTCGAGAGAAGCTCGCATCTCTCTTGGTTGCAATTCCTGATTTTATAAAGCAATATTTATGTAACTTGCCATCTGACTGGATGCAATCTTTTGAGGGTGGAGAAAAACGTGCAATGCTTGGGAAGGCATGGGGTATGATTTGCAAGTTTGGCGTGACAATGTTTCCAATGTTCGCAGTTCTCTACACGATAGCCTGGTTTCTAAGACTGCTTTCAGATGACGATGCCCAGGTAATAATAACATCAGTTCCGAAATCGGAGGAAAAGGAAGAGAAAAAATCTCCTGATTCTACAGACACTGTAGAGGAGCTTGAATCAATTCCGCCCCCAGCACAATGGTCACCACAAGCTGAGCCAGCCTTAGCAGAATCGTTTAGTAGAAATCGAATGTTGATACTTTCGGGAATTTCTCCGGAAAAGAATAGATGAAACTAACAAGACAAAATCTAAGACAGCTCATAATAGAATCTCTTGAAGATCGTCTCAGCGTAGACCCTGAAGAGGATAGGTCAGGGTGGGAAGTAATTCCTGATGATGAGCTACATGGAGCTCTCTCAGGAGCAATTTACGATCTTTATAAGTATGTAAACGGTATTCGTCCAAGATGGATGAATTTTAAGGAAATGTCTATTCCCGAACTAGAGGCCATGCATCATAGGCTTTCTAGAGAATATCTCGAGACTCCTAATTATCAATTAGACACAGGATTCGACACGGACATGCAGAGAGACAGCTCCTACGCGACTCAGCTTATTGATGATGAAGAGGCTGAAGAGAAACGTGTTAGAGATGAACTTGATGCTAGTGCTCTTGAGCATCCTTTTGAACAGCTACCCTCTCACCAGGGAATGGGACGACGCCCGCAGCAAGCTGAAAGCTTTGCGGGTGCTGTTAGAATGGCCCAGACACCCAAAGGAGGATTCTCTCCTATGACGTCTAGAGCTGATCCTGAGTTTGCGAGATTAATTAAGAAAGGATACTAGGGATACATAGCCTTAATCCTTCTAACTTCTGACTCGTATCTCTGACTATTAAGTCCTGAAGATGTGTGCCCACACATAGGATACCTTGCATTCATGATGTGATGCCTGACATTAAAGTGAAGCCAGCCTAGCGCGTGTCCAAGTTCATGTTCCAAGACTAGAGGTTTTTTCGCAGCATAGCTGTTGATAAAGATCTCAGCCTTCAGTATCTCATGAGTTTCAGAACTCTTATGAGTTCTGGTTATTGCTAGGTGATCTCCAGTCATTAACCCTTGTTCAAATAGAAGTATTGTTATTTCTCCAAAGTTACCGTTATTAATACATGTATATGTTCTATTTTCAAATCGTGCGTCTTTAAGATCATATCCAAGCTTCTTCCAATAGTTTATTGCCTGATTAAGCCTGGACTCAGTCACTCCTGACCCTGCACATACTCTTATTGTCGGCAACGGATCTTCCCAGTATCCTCCGATAATCGGTTTTGCTTTAAGCTTAATGACCTCTCTATGCTTTTCGTCATATCTTGCCAAGTCCTCTTCGTCAAAACAGCTTGCTGTGATTGTTTCATCTGCCAGGGTAGGAGTGCTTGAGTGTATAAGAGTCGTAGAAAATATCAGAACAATTACAGCTAAGACTTTAGTCAGTTTATAAAGTGATCTCATGGTTATAGATATTGACATGCAACATGTTTCAACCTATTTTAGCCCAGGAAGGGGAGTTGCGAAAGTTATAATTGGTTTTATTGATCGCTGCGAAAAGACACTTGATGTAGCAGTATACGCAATAACTCACGATAAAATAACTGACGCGCTAATAAGAGCTAAGCAGCGAGGAGTAGTTGTTAGGATCATAACAGATAAGACTCAAGCCTCTGGAAAATACTCAGATGATGAGAAGCTTATTGAGGCAAAGATTCCAGTAATCATAAGCGGTCATCACTGGAGAGGATCAATGCACAATAAATTTGTGATAGGTGATAGTCGATCAGTTGGCACGGGATCGTTTAACTGGACAAAAAATGCTGATAAAAGAAATTCAGAAAATTTTGTGATTATCAGGTTGAGCTATGTTGTCACTGATTATCAAGAAGAGTTTGATAGTCTCTGGGACATGGGTAAAAAAAATTAAACACTTCTTCTATTGGCAGTAAAATATTCTCAATGTCTTTAAACACATAGGAGAATAAGATATGAAATGGATTAAAGACCTTTGGTCTAAGTGGAAAGTTCACATCACTGTCGTTGGTGGTGCTGTTGTTGTAGCTACGGCGTATGCAACATGTACTGTTAAGCCGGCAGAATCAGTAGAGGTTACACCAGCTGAAGAGGCGCCTGCTGTGGAGGCTGAAACAGAGCCAACCTCAGGAACAACAAGCTCAGTATCTGGAACTGATAACAGCAATTCTGAGACAAACCCCACAACTGAAAACGACTAAATCTATTAGTATTAAATGAGCGTGATTCCATACAGAATCACGCTCATTTAATATGACGAAAAAGGGTTAACATGACGCCCGGAGGGGTTAAACTTAAATGACCGCAGGGAGGCACGGGTTCAATTTTGTAATAGGTGTCTCACACTCAATAACACACACACACAAAGGAGAGTAAAATGAGTGATAAGAATAAGAGCGGATACCAGCTCCGACAAGAGTTGCTGCACATGGCGATGGGAATCGTATGCGATAAGGTTAGCCGACAGTTTGAGAATGAACATCTCAAGCCAGAGGGACAGCGTAGTTCTGTTGCACCTTACACTACTGAAGAAATACTTGTTGAAGCTGAGAAGCTTTATACATTTGTACAGAAGAAGTAGATAACACTAGAGTATTTCCGCAGGGAGGCCCGGGGTTACAGGGGTCTCACACATTTCTTAAAGGGAGAAAAAAATGAGTGATACTACACCGACAACGTTGAATGAGATGATTAATCTGCTAGAGTCAGTACAGACAGACTATGATAAATTTTATGGTTCTGGAAATGCATCAGCTGGAACTAGAGTTCGTAATGCTATGCAGAAAGTAAAGACTACGGCACAAGAAGTCCGAGTTCATGTTCAGTCTACTAAAAATAATAAGTAGATAATTTGATCCGCAGGGAGGCCCGGGGTTACAGGGGTCTCACTTTTTTTTTTGAGGTGAATTATGAAATCAATAAGTGCGTGGGAGCCGAAGTTTATAGAGAATAGTAAGATTCCTGTATTTCTTTCACGATTCTCACCATTTGACATATGGGCAATATCACTTGTCTTCTGGGTATTTTGCAGAGAAGAAGCTTCAAAAACAACTCGACGTCATGAGACAATTCACTTTCAACAATGGCTAGAGCTCGGAATAATTGGGTTCGCTATTCTTTATCCCGTTTTTTATTTAATGGGGCTTATTAGAACTTTTGATAGAAATCTCGCATATATTGAGAATCCTTTTGAGAGAGAGGCTTATCAGAATGAAAGAAAATACACATATCTTCAAAAACGAAAACGCTATGCGTGGTCAAAATTAATCTTATAATCAGGGAAAGAACATGATCGAGACATTGGGCGCTTCAGCCTGTCTTGCTCTGTGGGTGCTAGCTGGAACAGCAATGGCATTCGAAGCAATAGATACTAAATAGCTCTGGTGCTTGTCTAGTACCCGGGTTCTCGTCTGGAGCCCGGGATATGTATGTCCAGAGGTGCAAAATGAAACCCAGACATCGATTAGTAGCCATTCGAGAAGAAGAGTATGCAAAGCTCTTACATGATGTTGATAAACTTTCTAATCTAGCTAGCTTTACATTTGCAATGTCAGTTATCAATTCAGCAATAATAGTAGGACTATTTATTATGATGATTGTAAATTAGACTAATATAGCAGTAATATGATAAAAGGAATATAAGATGCTAGAATGGCCGTGGGAAAAGAGTGAAAGAGATCTACGTACTCAGATAGAAGAATGTAGATTTCAGGTAGATAATTTTGCAGACAGCACTCGAAATGAGATGTCATCTCTCACCAACATGCTTCTGAATACATCAGAATCGGTTCAATCAAGTGTTGAAAAAGGTCAGGCGAGCCTGACAAAGAGAATAGAGACGGCTGAATCAAATATTAAAATTCTTCACAAGGCTGTTCTTGACACTCATAGTGCAAGCAGCAAAGTTGTAGAAATGCTTAAAGGAAGAATAGACAGCATAGAAGAAAAATATCTAGAGTCAGATTTTTTTATTCAGGCAGGCAAGCCTTCTCTATGGAGACGGTCACTCACGTGGTGGAATAAATTTTCTAATAGATACCACCTTCTAATCATCACAAACGCGCTATTCATTTTAACTGCAATGGCTCTTTCTTACCTTCTTTATCTAAATATGTAATGGAGAAATATTATGAACTTGTTTAGAACACAGGATAATTCTAAAGCTCTCAAGAGGGCTGATCACTGGATAGGAACTTTTATAACTATCGCTTTATTCGCCTGCGCTTATTTCGCCGCTAAAAATAATGTAGATCTGGTTGAAAAACTCCAGAAGATCTCTCCTTCTTCAAAGCTTTAGAATATCTATTTATATGATTAAAAAATTCAAAGACTGGCTTGAGTGGAGAAATATCTCTCTTTATGAGCTCTTAATGGTTATTGGGTGTATTTTGTTCCTTCTTTCATTTAGTACGTGTGCTTTAATTGGAATGCTTTCTTAATGAACACTTTCACTATATGTGTTAGAATAGTTCCGTAACACTTCGAGGAATATTAAAGAAAGTGAATCAGTTCTATTACGCAGAAGAAAATCCCAGCCCAGAAGATCTATATGTCGAGGGAGTTGTAATCTTAAACGACTTTGAAACAAGCAGCACTATGGAAAAGACTCGAGTTGTGGTGTTTGAAGATTCGGGAGAAGCGGAGAAAGCTCGAAAGGAATATTGCAAGACGGGAGATGTTGAGATAGTTTTTAAGGCTGCTCTTGACGGTCATGCTCAGGAGCTCTCAATAGACAAGTTAGTTAAGTTTTACCTTGCAAATGGAATGTAATACACTAACGCTGTTTACTATTGATCATAATATGTAGTATTATGAGAGAATGGCAAGTACAGTTAAAAATATGAAAAGCATGCCGAAATCTTATTTCTATACGGATGACAGCGTGAAATCAATAACTAAACATGAGGGAAAGATGTCTGATAATTTTTACAAAGAAGCTGCTGCAGAAGTCGTAAGAGATGCTGCTGGAAAGAAGGTCGAGGGAGTTCAGCAACCCGCGACGCTTGGATCTCACATGTCGTCTCCTGAAATTCCTGAAGCAGAGTCTGAAGTGACACCAGAATCACCAGTGCCAGAATCTACACCAGCTAGTCCTGCTCCCGCATCTGAGGCACCACAAGAGCAACCTGCGCATCCAGTCGTTGAAGATACACCTGATGATGGCTTTGATGACTTTGATGACTTTGATTTTGTTGAAGCATATGATGATGATCCCGTTGCTGCAGATGAAAGAATGCTTCCTGAAAATTCTGCTGCATCTGCAATTAAATGTGCGTTTCTTGGAGTAGGGGGTGGCGGTGGAAAGCTCGCCAAGGCTTTCTTAGATCTGGGATTCCATAAGACGCTTCTAATAAATACCACAGTTAAAGACCAGCCAGAAGGTGTTTCAGCTGAACATTTCCTCTTACTTCCAGGAGCAGATGGTGTTGGAAAAGACATTGAGCTTGGCAAGAAAGTTTTAGAAAATAATAGCGCTTTAGTTGAAGATGCTATTAGAACTAGAATAGGAAAAGTGGACTGGCTGTTTGTTCTCGCCGGCGGCGGCGGAGGAACTGGAAGTGCATCAAGAATTCTAGATGGAGCATTTAATAGATACCTCAGGTCTGTAGAGGCGGCTGGCCAGGTTGTGTATGTTGTGACTAGACCCACAGCACAGGAACTTCTTAATCCAACAATAGCTTCAAATTATGAACATCTTCTTTCTGAGGTAGCTCTTCAACCCCATATCATGATTGATAATGAGAAGCAGCTTCAGTTGCTCAGAGGAAAGGTGGGAATGCTTGACCTCTATCCCTCCGCAAACAGAAACTTTGCAAAGCTACTTTGGCAAGTTTTGAAGCTTGCAGATGAGACATCACCAATTCAGTCTTTTGACTCAAAGGATCTTGAGAGAGTTCTCAGCACGACAGGCAGAATGGTTATTGGAAGCACTGTTGCAAGAGATGTGAATAAGCAAGATCTTGGATCTATTCTTTATCAGGGATGTCTTAAGTCATCTCCATGCCCTGCACCTGCAGGAAAGGCTTCAACGGGAGTGATGCTCTTAATCGTCACTCCGGCTATGGCATCTAATCCGAGCGTCAGTAAGAATCTTGAAGCAGCATTTTCATATGTTGGCGGAAGAACCGACACATTATTTTCGGGAGTATACGTCAAGCAACGGCTTCCCGGCCTGATAGCAATTTCTGTAATAGCTGGGTTCTAATAGCATGTAAATTAGAAATGCTTGTGGTATAATATAATCAATGGTTAACACAGGAGTTTCCAAATGGCAGACAGGGCAACGGTTTATCTCGACAGATATCAATGTGAAAAATTTGATGTTGAGTATTTTGAATCGTGTGAATTAACAGTTCGTGCTGATCTATTGCTTGATAGCAAGATGGAGGGCTATGATAAGATTCATAGAGATATACTTGAACCGATGGGTAATAAGTTTATTCATCTAGAGCACATCAATAGAAAAGATTCTCCGGGATGGTTCAGGGTAAAGAGTAAAGAAATCAATGCGTGACATTGGGTTGGTCATGGTAAGAGCGATGAGTTCGCTTAAAGCTGAACAGCCACGGGGTAGGGAGGAGGCTGTTCAGCTATCCTTGGTTCTCCCTATCCCACTTTTTACAACTTGGCGTGAAAATGATACCTATAATATAGGAGGTCTATATCATGTATAAAGAAGTAGATAAGGTCGAAGGAATCTTAGAGGAGTTACTCTCTGAGTCTGTCTTTGAAGGTTCAAATCTACCCCATTATGTGATTAGTGGATCGGGAGACGCATGGTTTCTAGATCCCGAGTTGAAGCAGATGGTTATGATTTCTAGAGGGACAGAGATAGTTCCCATACCAGGAGACTCTGATTCAGGAGTGAGAACTCTTGTTAGAGCACCGTATCGATTCCTTCTTGTACCCGAAGATGAAATTCAAGAAATCGGCTGGAACTGATGGCGACGAAAAAGCCCAAGAAGAGAAAAGGGACAAAAAGAAAACAAGCTGCCAAGGAAGAAAAGCCTGTAATTTCTGAGCTTAGTGGGTTTAAGCTCGGAGAAAAGATATGGTACACTACAGCGAATGGTGTAATTGGATTTGGAAAGATAGATGGGTTCTATCCTAATGATTCACAAGGTCCTGCCGTCCTGGTCCAAGATGAGATAAACCACGGATTTAGATGTGGCCTTCTTGAAAGCGCGTCATATGCACCTCCCAAGGGCGGAAAGGGAAGGCTTAGAAGGGCTAAGAACCGAGAGGCAATGGACGCTGTTAAGAAAAAATAACAGATCGCTTTATACACATTCTATTGATTAAGATAGAATTGGGCGGAGGGTCGCTGGGTTTACGTGCGCTAGCATGCAAAACATAGCCTAGCTGTGGTATAATGGATAAAATGCTGGCAATTGGTGCACTTGCACGGGTTAAGTTTGGCTCTGAGGAACATTTTGACGTGTATCCCATGCGTGATATAGAAAATTTAGTTGGCCTTCTTGTAGGCGTAGAGCCTACAAGATTTCATGGAGACTTGACTTTTGTGTGGAAAATCCTTGTAAGGGGTGAAATACACAGGATTTGCGAGGAAGATCTAAAGGAAGTTGATGGTACGGAAAAAGTTTAGTGTTGGAGATCTTGTTTCTTTTCGGGCGTCGGCTCGGGTATTTGAATCAGCTAATGATCGATATTCAAACCCTGGCATCGTCTTGTTAAACAAGGGATGCTCTGGAAAGCGTTACATGTATACAGTCATGTGGAATGATGGGAAAATCACAAGCGAGTGGGATTCCTATGTGCATGCATTTGAGCCGCAAGTCGTGGCGGATTGTTGGAGAAATTCTCAATGATTCGTAAAACACTAGTTCTAGTTGCAGCATCTTTTCTATTTATCTCTTGCGCTCATGTCTCTCAGGTTATAGCGCAAAATAAGCACGAAGAAAAGTGCATGGAATACTTCGTTCAGATTTTAGACATCCAGAAGTTTCGCGAGATGATAGGGATAGGAATAGAAGAGATTATCCTGGGACATAGTCTTGGAGTGATTACTGATGCAGAACTCGAGGCATCTACTGCTATCTGGAAAAAGACAGAGGAAAAGCTTAGGCAAAAGGTCACAAATCTTTATGACGTAGCATACAGTAAGAAATGCTTTGAGGAAAAGAATGAAAGTCGGTGACGTCGTAAAGTTTTCAAAGGAACACCGAACATCCATTTCATCTCTCGCGCGTGAGTATGTTGAGGACTGGACTGGTATTATCGTAGAAGCAGGATCCACTGGATTTCACAAGCCAATAGATGAGGTAAGGATAATGTGGAAGGTTCACGGAAAAACAATGATATCTCACTACGACGAGATTTGGTGGCTCGGTTTAAACTACGAACCATTTGAGGTGATCAGTGAAAGTCGGTGATCTAGTTGTTACACCCAGCAACGGAGATAAAAGAGCCTGGTGGTGGGAAGGAAAGATAGGTATTGTCATAAAGAAGGCAATACCATTCCGCGAATACTCAGGCCGCGGTGGAGGATTGTATCCCTGCTGGCACATTCTCATTGGAGTTAACACGGTCAACCTCAAGGAAGATACGCTGGAGATTATTCAGTGAAGGTTGGCGATCTAGTGGTAAGCCGTCTCCGCACGAGAGGCGGCAAGAAAATCGGTATTATCACTCACCTCTGGGTTGGTGGAAGCGTTGCTGTTCTTTTTAAAGATGGCGAGTATGATGTGGACGGCGATGATCTAGAGGTGATCAATGAAGCCTGGTGATCTCGTTATCCTAATGAGTAAGACAGGAACTCTTAGGCCTCCGTGGTACGGAAAGATGGGTATAATAGTTGGTTGTCCAAGGTTTGACGGTAGGGTATCCTATGATCGGACATATACAGTGATGATTGATGGTAACATACTTGATATCTCAGAACAATATCTTAGTAAAGAATTTTCATTAGAGGAGAATAAAAGTGAATAGCGTCTATAGTCTACTAGCAGCGATGTGCATGCTAGGAGTCATTGACCAGATTGAAGAGGGCTCAGTTCATGTAGAGCTTAGTGATTCACAGGGAGTTACAGCGCAGGCTGATTTGCCCGTATGGATATTTCCATGTGAAATCTCTGAGGGAGACATGTTTTATGTCATTAAAGAGAATAATGTTTTTGAACTTAGGTGCGGCGAGCCGCCAGAATAGGAGTGTGAAGAATGAAGAAAGGTGATATGATCAAAAGTCCTGGGGGACAAATTGCAATCGTTACTAGTGACCCCTACACAAAGAGGTTCATGGAGGAGCAGGACTGGGAGATGGAGCGTCACGGCATGGGAGAGTTTGCCGGAGTGTACGCGTCTGCTGTACCAATCATGTATCCAAAGACTGGCAAAAGACGAGTCATGAGGTTGACCGCGATGAGTCACTGGGAGCGGATCGGCACCCATGCAACAGATGAAACAGCCGTGGTATAATAGAAGCAAGGAGCCAAAATGGGAACACACGCACAGCTCGGAGTTAAGCATAGAGATGGGTCAATCAATGGAACGTATGTTCATTACGATGGATACCCAGATCATATGTTGCCAGCTATTGAAAAGTTTATTCAGAGGTTTACAACGAGTGGACTGACCGTAGCAATTCTCAGGGCATCTCAGTCTGGCGGATATAGATTTTTTGATTCAAGCGGAGACCTAACAGATAACTTGCTAGCTGATGACTATCCTTCAAAAATCACTGCTGAGACGTGGGCGGATGACTGGTACGGAGCATCACACATGTATCTCGTTGATTATGAGACAGGAAAGGTCAACTACAGGAACAAGTATGAGTAAGAAGTTTAAAGTCGGAGATAGGGTAAAGCTTGTAAACTATAGAAGCTGGGGAGACTGTGAGATCACACAGGTTCACAAAGAAAATCCCCGGAGATATAGTGTTAAGCGAATTGATGTAGACTGTATGACATGTCTATGTAGAATAAGGGCCATTGAGCTCTTGGAGGTGAAGCGTGGGCGAAATCGTAGATCTTGAGAAATATCGAAAGAAGATCGAAGAAGATGAGAGTGAGGAGATTCATAAGGACATCTCTAGACTAAAGATTGAATTAGATGAAATTATCTCTGAGATGGAATCTCCCTGGGCAGATCAAGTGTATTACTCAGAGTATATAGCTATGCTTCCTCATCTCTCCGCGCTGTCCACAACTCTTGATGGATATTCATGGTCAAGGAGTGATGATAGTGATTTTCAAATTGATGGCATAGACTATGTCATTACACAGCGCGGAGAAGAAGAATGAAAAAGGGTGATCTAGTTACATTGAATGAGGCTGTTTGTTTCACAGATAGAAACGGAGGACTTCGTAGGTATCCTATGGGGACTTCTGGTGCTGATGACAAAAGAATAGTTAGAGCATCACGCCCCACATCTGGCGAAGAGCAGAGAGAATGGTACGACAGTCCCGAAAGCAAGGGTATGAATTCCGCTGGAGAAAGTAAGCTGCCTCCTCAATCTGTTGGTGTCACTATTCACGCAGATAGAAAGTATGTTGTCGAGAGGGCAAGATGCAGAGTCCGGCTTGGCTGGGGGAATCCTACTCCCGGAATGGCAAAGATTCTCTGTACAAGTACTGGAGAGATCGCGTATATTAAACGAGAGTACTTGAGGGTAATTTGAATGAAGTATTATTGTAGATTTTGCGGACACAAGTCTTATTCAAAGTACTGGAGTCACTACTCTAACTACCGGTGTCCCAAGTGTTCAACATCAGTCCAGCCAAAGAAGTGGTAGATGGGGACTAAAAAGAAGCCCAAGATAGGGTTCACATGTGGAGCATTCGATATTCTTCATACAGGTCATGTGCTAATGCTAGAAGAGGCTACAGCACAATGTGATCATCTGATTGTCGGTGTTCAGTCTGATCCAAGCACAGATAGGCCTGAAAAGAATAGACCTATTCAAGGATATGATGAAAGAATCATCATGGTGAAGTCAATAAGATATGTGGATGAAACTGTATTGTACGATACAGAAGAGGATTTAATAAATCTTCTCAAGAAGATTAATCCCGATGTTAGAATACTCGGAGCAGACTGGGAGGGAAAGAAGTTTACTGGTCATGATCTTGACATTGAATGCTACTTTAATTCTCGAAGCCACAGCTGGTCAACATCAAATCTTAGAAAGAGAATATATGAGGCTGAAAAAATAAAGTTTTCATAGACATGAAACATTTCATAAAGACCCATATATAATGGATCATGAGAAATTTGATTTTCAGCTTGATCATTTTGTGTTCTGGATGCGCAACATTGCAGATTGCGGGTAAAAAGTTTGAATCAACTCAAAGTCCATGTGTAGATGGAACACTCATAAATATTGATTACTACGGCTGCAAAAATCTTCACACTCGTCAAGTTCCCGGAACTAATACACACAGGGCACACTGTGAGTCAAGATCGAAGACAAACCCGTGGACAATGAATACATTTTATTTTATCCCAGCTGGAGATTATTTTTACAGACCAGACCTCTATGTAATCTGTGAGGATCCTACAGGCTCTGTTGTCTTTACTACAAATCCTATATTTTACCCTGATGAAAATAAAGCTTCTGAGAGTGATACAGACTTTGATCATCCTCCCCTGATAAAGGGATCTGTTCCCAAGCGAGGGGATTAAAATATGATTCATGCGCTTATCTGGAGCTGCCCCACACAGTTTCTGGTGAATCCTGAAAGAGATGTTGAATAGTTCATCATTTTTATTACAGGACCATCTCTAGAGTCATCTGAGCAAATTGTCGCCTGGTTGAATAGATATGACAAGGCAGCCATGATTATAACCAGACAAAAGCTTAGAGCGATAATTTTAGAGCAACTTGCAGGCTCCGGCGGCGCACCACAGTTCAATATTAGAAATAACACTTCTTGGGAAAGGTGGGTTAGGGAGAGAGATCTTGAAGAAGATGAAGAGGAAATTCTCGATGAGGAAGAAAAAGTCTTTGATCAAAAATAACATTTCACAGGTGAGAAAATGAAAGTTGGAATCGTTGGTAGCCATCGTAGAAAAGATCGAGATACTGTTAAGGATTTAGTTGAGAGTCTTCCGAAGGACACGACCGTTGTTTCAGGTGGGAGAAATGGGATTGACATGTGGGCGATTGAGTTAGCGCGAGAATTTGGATTAAAGACAATTGAGTTCTATCCTTATGTACCTCATGAAGACTGTGCAGCATGGACAGTGAAGAATGCACAGAAGACTCAAAATCAAAAGATCATAAATAGTTCCGACGTAATTTATGCTTTTGTTGCAGAAGATAGGGAAGGAACTACCGAGGCACTCGTCAAGCTTGCAGCAAAGTCTGGTGTTGCTGTTGAGATTATTGAAGCTGAATGATTATAAAAATTAGTTCTGCTCAGTCCTATTTATAGTCATGCAGATATTACGTGACGATCTAAGATCTCTTATTCTTGAAGAGATGAATAGGAATCCAGCACTAGTGCTCGACGAGAACGGTGGGTCAGTCATGTCTGGAAGCGGCTCGAGAAGTAGAAGGCCCTCGTCTGGAATTTCTATTAATTCTCTAGAGTGGGGAGCGATGGGTCTCGCTGCAGTAGCCGATTTTTTCCCAGGTCCCGGAACCGCTGTTAGCGTCGCAATTGCAATCGGTCTAATGTCCTCAGCTCTTCTAAAAAAGAATTACCTCGGCGCAGCCCTTGCTCTTGCGTCAACAGTTCCAGTTGTTGGAGATGCTCTTCAGATAACCGGAAGAGCTTTTGCCGGAGGAGCCAAGCTATCACAACCAGTTCTTCAGAAGTTAGCTCAGGGGCTTGCTAAAGTAACTGATATAAAAATCAAACAGTTCATAATAGCAAATGCTTCAAAGCTAGGGGTTGAAGATGCTGAAGCCGTTGCCACCGCAACATCTCGAGCTCTGGGTGACTTTAAAAGATCTGTGGGAGAGGCACTAGCTTAAAATGAAGATAACAAGAAAACAATTAAGAAGAGTGATAAAGGAGACATATGAAGATGTCAGTCGAGAACATGAACTTGCTCACTTCGCAAAGTCGTTAGCGAGCGATCTCAATCGTAGGTGGGGTGAGGATGCTGCGTTTAAGATTCTTATCTATGCAGCTGACACAATTCGTCCAGGATCTTATGAACCAAGTGAAGAGGAAAGAGAAGAATTCATGACTGAACCCTTTTCAGGTGCAAGAAAAATCCCACAAGGATCTTTAAGATGGAAATAAGATGAAGATCACAAGAAAACATCTTAGAGGGATTATACGGGAGGAGCTGATTCGACTAGTTGAGACTCAGCTGTCGTCAGAGAATCCTGTTACAAATCAGGCCACCGAGTTTCCGACGGAAACCTCCAGACCCTACATAACGGGTAGAGTAAGCTCTTCAGATATTTCTAGCAATAGTATGCACCACGGTGAGATTAAAGATGGAGATCAGGCTGCGAGAATATTTGCTGCTAAAGAGGGGATATCAACAGATGACTACGATGTTTCATGCCAGCAGGAAGTGGGAGACTCATGGTCGTGCATGGCTAGAAAGAGCACACTAGGCCCCCAGTCTGTCTACTCTGGAGAGAGTGAATTTGGTCCAGCCGGAGCCGCAACAACATAGCCACTGGCATGCAATTTGCCTTTCTTTGTGGTATAATAATTATACAAGGAGAAAATATGGCTGCTGTTAATCAAACCAATCAACTTAAAGAATCTCTAAATAAGCTATCACGAGAGCTAAGTTCTCTTGAAGATAGTGCTAAGGAGAAGGCTGTTCAAAGATTTGAGAACAACAGCGGATGTACCTCATGTAGAGGAAGAGGCTGGGTGGTGACTTGGGATACTATGGATAGTATGTCAGGATGTTATCACGAGCACACAGCATGCTCTGCTGATGGATGCACACAGGAGACTAGAGAGGCTTCTGGGCTGGAGCCGAGGAATAATAAGTACGATGGATTCCACAATGGATCTCGCTGGAAGCCTGAATACAATTCAGATGAACTTGCTATCCAGGAAGATCTGAATGTCAAGATTAACAAGCTTAGATTTGAAATTGAATCTGAGGCTCGTAGATTTACGCCATCTGAGGGGAAAGTTGTCAAGGTTGTGAGCAGTGGCCGTGGCCCGAAGGCGAAGAGAATTCCTACAGGAATTATCGGGCTTGTAAAGAAGTCCTGGACAAATGACTGGGGAGCACACAAGCTTCTAATCGTTGACTCTCGCGGACAGAAGTGGTGGCCAAAATCCGATCATGTAGAAGTAATTGACCCTGAGCCTGACATGGGGCCATGGAAAAAGATGGAGCACGAAGAACGTCAAGTTAGCGGCTATCCAGTTGTTGCCACAGTAAAGTGCCGATCACGTAGCGGAAAGGCAACGTTCGTTAGAACTACAACTGGTGTGGAGATGTGGGTTCCAATGAGTCAAGCATCTGAGCTGAATGAGGCAAAGGTTGGAGATACTCTTAGCATCATGCTGCCGATGTGGCTGGCAACTCAGAAGGGTCTTGTGAGTCGCGCAAGTTAATGACTTTTCTAAACTTAATCTGGTTTTTCACAGGGTTTATGACTTGCATGGTCGCAATCGCTGCAGCCAATAATAGTCAACTATAAGGAAGAAATAATGAATGAAGAAAGCTATCAAGTGTATTTTGAGGGGTTGACAGATTCAAAACTCAACGACTCTATTAACGAACTAATTCAGTCGAGATGTGACTTTAAAAGTACTATCCTTGATGAGCTAGAAGTTCTGGCATGTGAGGAATGGAGTCGGAGGCATCCAGATACTATCGCTCCTTGTGTGTATGATCGTGCAGTTGCGAAGGGAGGATTTCCACAATGCTACTCCGGCCCAACAAAGACTGTAGAGCTAGAAGAGGAGTGATTAATGCACGATGAAAGGTATAAGGATCTAATGCTGAGATTCGCTAAAGAGATGAACCAGGTCGGAGTCACGGAAAATATGATTAAGATTGTTCATGCTCAGATGGAAAGAACACCCAATCTTATATCAGCACAGGCAGAGGACACTACACGAAAGTTCACGTATAGATACGATGGCTATCTTATTGAGGCTGAACAGACTGTTAGCATCAAGGTGAAGACATGCAAGTAGGTGATCTAGTTGAGATGAAATCACATTGGAAGAAGTTTCATAGTGATCGCTGTAACTGGATACCTGTCTGCCCTGGCCTCATCGTTAGCGTCTATGATGCCGGACATGAGGATATATGTTCCTCAATTAATGAGACCATGATTGAAGTTCTTTGTTCAGACGGCTCTGATACCGGACTTGATGTCTGGAGTGAAGAAGAGTTCCAGCTAGTTCAAGCGTGTAAAAGTATCTTCGCATAGGGTATAATAGTATTACCAAGGAGGCAGCAATGCTTGTAACAGAAATTCTAGAAGAAATTAAGTCAACTGCCGGATCAAACGCAAAAAAGGCACTTCTTCAGGAGCATTCAGATAATGAGCTCCTGAAGAGAGTATTGAAGTATGGGATGGATTCGTTCACTCCATTCAACATTGTCAAGGTTCCAAAAACAAAGAATAGATTTGTTGCCCTTGAAGAGTCACTCAGGTGGCAGACATTTTTTGAAGTTGCAGATCTCTGTGCAAGTAGAACCTATTCAGGAAACTTTGCAATTCAAATGATGAGTGATGCTTTTTGTGTAGCAACCCAGGAAGAAGAGAAGCTAATGAGAAAGATTCTCAAGAAGCATCTTGCGATTGGGGCTTCTACAAAGACTGTTAACAAAATCTTCCCAGGTCTAATTCCCACCTTTGAAGTTTCTCTCGCTCAGAAGTTTGAGATGAAGAGAATCGTAGGAAAGGAGTATGTTGGTGTCGAGGCAAAGCTGGACGGCATTAGATGCTTTGCAGTTGTCCAGGATGGCACGGCCCTTCTCTTTGCACGGTCCGGAAAGCTTATTTCTAACTTTGACTCCACTATTGGACAAGAGCTTTTGAAGCTGGGAGATGGTTGCTATGACGGTGAGCTCATGGGAGAGGACTTTGTCGCAATCATGAGACAGGCATACAGAAAAGATGATGTAAATACATCGGGAACTTACCTGGCAGTGTTTGATTATCTTCCACTAGAAGAGTGGAAGTCAGGAATTTCAAAGATGTCGTGCCATGATAGAGGTGAGATTCTTCTTGATAAGCTTACAGATAGTGATGTCGATATGAATATCATCTCACCAGTAGAGAGATTTCCGGTGAAGGCTGATTATGATGAGATTAAATTTCTCCATGATGAGTTCGTACAAGAGGGATACGAGGGAGCGATGATCAAAGATCTTGAGGCTCCATATAAGTTTGGTCGAGGATATGAGGTCATGAAAATGAAGGAATTCCACGATGTAGATCTACCCATTGAATCTCTTGAAGAGGGGACTGGGAAGCACGTTGGAAAGCTCGGATCAGTCAGGGTTAACCTCAATGGTGTTGACGTTAAGGTCGGTTCAGGATTTTCAGATGAACTTCGTGAAAAGATCTGGGCAGATCAGGATAGTTTTGTGGGAAGAATAGTTGAGGTGAGGTACCAGGAAATCACTCCTGACGGATCACTTCGGTTTCCTACGTTTGTTTGCTTTAGAAATGATAGATGAATGATAAACGTGACATCAGGCCGGGAGACCTAGTGAGACACGCTTGGGTCCTGCTGGAGGGTGAGTCTCCTTGGGGAGTTGTGATTTCTATTAAAAGAGGTCCTGCTGGTCTTGACAGGGGCATGCCCGCAGGATTTAAGCATGCTGTCGAGGTAATGTATTCAGATGGATCAATTCAAATGATGGCAGAAGCTTTACTTGAAGTAATAAATAAGGAGAAAGAATAATGTATAAGACAGTGTACCCATCACCGATTGTGTGGTTTGGGGTTTGGAAATCACCCGCTGGATTTAATCTAGAGGGTTTTCATGTGTGGAATAGACGAGGTCAATGGCATGGTGTGTATCAGACCTGCACGAGGGCAGGATCAGAAGCACATCTTGTGAGAAATCTAAAATGAGAGTTGGATTTACAGGAACACAAGGTGGAATGAACTCTGTTCAGGCTAAGAATGTAAATTTCATTCTCAATCTTGTGAGAGATAACTTAGAGTTTTTTCACGGTGATTGCGTTGG
>Ga0080013_1000688_pt1 | contig 46881 bp, 45 predicted proteins | sample ETNvirenome_6_85_FD_69236 | JGI IMG/M metagenome (GOLD analysis project Ga0080013, IMG submission 69236) | Marine viral communities from the Pacific Ocean - ETNP_6_85 (SPADES assembly) (version 2) | ecosystem: Environmental > Aquatic > Marine > Oceanic | place: Pacific Ocean | collected 2013-06-19
AAACGGATCCGCAATGGTAACTTTTGATACTCGGGGCGACGAAGAAACAGCTACTTTTGCTTATGAAGCAGTGCTGTCCGCTGGAGGCGTAGTCGGTGATAATCAACAACTTATTTTTGGTAGCGATGATGACGCTTATATTAAATATGATGAAACTAGCAGCGACGAACTTATTATTTCTGGTGCATTGGGCGGTATTGACATTCAAGCCCCCCAGGGTGTTGCTGATGCGCTTACACTTAGTGCAAACGGATCCGCAATGGTAACTTTTGATACTCGGGGCGACGAAGAAACAGCTACTTTTGCTTATGAAGCAGTGCTGTCCGCTGGAGGCGTAGTCGGTGATAATCAACAACTTATTTTTGGTAGTGATGATGACACTTATATTAGATATGAAACCAGCGACGATCTGCTAGTCATTTCTGGTTCCAGCGACCTCGGCGTTAAATTGGAGGGTTCCAAACTAACAATTAGTAATGCCGACGCAAATGCCGTAGGCGGTGGTTTCAATGGAGCGGAAGATGGTGGTATAGCGGACTCGTATGTTGCAAGAGTTAACGGTGAAATTGTAACCACACTTTTGGTCAATATCGATGATTTAAAAAGCTCTGCAACAGATTTGGATGTAATCGGCGAGAACGACACTGCTGCTGCATATTTGACACAAATTACCACCGCAGTTAATGGCATTATATATAAGGTTGAAATGGTTTGCGTTGAAACTCCAGCCGGCTCAAACGCAGCAACAGATATTGATTTGGTTACAAACACTGCAGCGCTTGCAGAAGACGTCGCATACACTTCAACCGGTACCACTACAGTTTTGATCAAAGGGGAGCAGCTGCCGTCCTCAGAATGGGAAGCTGGCATTAGCGCGCGCACTTCTGGAAGTTTCGACGCTGCTGATGTTCCGAATGCCTATTTGTACCTTGCCAATGGCGAAGCAACAGCCGGTGATGCCACATATACCGCTGGCAAGTTTATGATTAAACTTCATGGAGTATCAACATTTTAGATTGAAATTATAATTTCAATGGAACACTTACAAATGCTTAAATATAAAAATTAAGGAACTTAATCAAAGTTAATACTATTTATTTTTGGAAAATATTTATTTTTTAGGAGAAGTTATAATGTCGAGCATGCTTGAACAAGCCATAGTTGATGCGTCCGCGCTCAAAGAAGCTGCAATAAAAAATGCTGAATCTGCAATTATTGAGCACTATTCAGTGGATATTAAAGAAGCAGTGGCACAGTTGTTGGAACAGCCAGAAGATCTAGGAGCATTAGATATGGATCTTACTGCAGTTGAGGATGTTCCGGAAACTGATTTTGCCAAGCAAGTTCCGCATGGAGCTTTAGAAGGCGAAAATCTTTGTCCAGATGAAGATGCGCCAATTGAAATCGATTTTGATGACCTACAAGCAAGATTAAGTGCCGAAGAAGGCTCAGGTGGTGAAGAAATGATTGGACGTGAAGAAGAATTAGCTCCCGAATTGGCTCCGGAAGAAGAAACAGAACTTTCTTTGCAAGAGTCAGTACTTTATAGTATTTTAAACGAATCTGATGATGTTAGTTTAGAAGAGCTAAATATTGATGAACTTCTAGAAGAACTTTTAGCTGAAGATGATGAAGAAAATCTTGAAGAGGGCGCTTTCGAACCAGAGGGCGATGAGCCTGAAAAGAAAAAAAAGGAGCCGCCCTCTCCTCATACGGAAGAAGAAGAGGAAGAACATTTTGAATTTCAAAAAGGCTCTCCTTATAAAAGAGATGATAAAAAGCTTCGTGAATTTAGGCGCCGCAAGAAAAATCAAAATCTTATTAAAGAAAATAAACAACTTTTAAAATCAACCGAAGCTCAGAAAAAGCAAATTACAACTCTTAAAGAACAGAATAATAAATATCGAACATCGTTAAATACATTGAAAGAGAAACTTAATGAAGTAAATCTTTCGAATGCAAAATTGTTATATACAAATCGTGTTTTAAATAGCAACTCCCTAAATGAGCGACAAAAAAATAAAATTGTTGAAGCTGTTAAAAATGCAAAAACCGTTGAAGAGGCAAAGACTATCTTTGACACCCTTCAGAGTGCAGTGGGCAGTGTCTCCTCCGAGAAGATGCCAAAATCACTGAGCGAAGTGGTTAGAAAACGTTCTTCAGCATTTTTATCTCGTAAAGAGGAAAAAAGGGCCGATCCCTTTGCTGAAAGAATGAAAATATTGGCAGGAATTAAAAATAATTAAAAGGAGAAAAAAACAATGTCAGTACTTGAAAAATTAACAGAAGGTATCGTACAACGCGATATCAAAAAGGAAGGCACCGCTCTGCTCTCTAAGTGGGAAAGAACAGGCCTTCTTGAAGGACTAACAAGTGAGCACAAGCGTCACACTATGGCAAGGTTGCTCGAAAATCAGGCAAAAGAACTTCTTCGCGAGGCTAGCACATTATCAGCCGGTGGAGATGTTGAAGGTTTTGCCGCAGTAGCATTTCCAATCGTCCGTCGAGTTTTCGGCGGCTTGATTGCAAATGATTTAGTCTCGGTACAACCGATGAGTCTTCCTTCAGGTCTCATTTTCTTCCTTGACTTTACTTTCGCAGGGCTCAATGGAGAAGATAGCAAAGGATCCGCCGGCGCTGAATCCGACCTGTCCCTTTATGGTGGTCAAGTGGTCGGCCAGGAATTAACTGGTGGTGTTAGTCTAGGTGATGCACAAGGAAACAACACTTCTCGTGCTGATTCCGGATTCTACAACCTTTCAAATGGTTTTGCATCACCAACCGGCTCTTCGCAGGTACCTTTGCTTGTTGTTGCATCCGGCACCGCAGGCACAGATTATAGTGATAAAGTGAACCGTCATAATTTTACTGCTGGTTATGAAGATTTAGCTCGTCTGACCCGCTATGATACAGACCTTTCCGGTACTGGCGTTGTTATTGGACGGATTTCTGCAACGTCCACCGACTGGAATGATTTGAACACAGAGAATTTGGTTTCACTTTATCATACTGGTTCAGCCACCGATCGTTGTATGATAGTTCGAAGACTTACTCAGAAGGATCCTGTAACTGCTGGAAACTACCTTGTTGTTTTTGCATCTACTGGAAGTACCTCAACCATCGCCGGCGATATATCAGGGGCACGTGTATATCTGGAAGACGGTGGTGGCACCGAGACGGCATGCGGTTTAAGATTCCAGCATGCAATCCTAGATCCTTTTAGCACGACTCGTTTGGCTGCTGGCACGAATGCTCAAGGCGCGGTTGTTGCTGATACTGGCTGGGGCTTGGAAAATCAGGTAAATATTCCTGAAATCGATATCAAGGTCGATTCGGTGGCTGTTACGGCGATAACCAAGAAGCTTAAAGCTAAATGGACTCCAGAGCTTGGCCAAGACCTTAATGCATATCACAACTTGGATGCAGAAGTTGAGCTTACATCAATTCTTTCTGAGCAAATTGCTCTTGAAATTGATCGTGAGATTCTTGAAGATCTGCTCAAGGGTGCCACAGCTGGCACTTTCTATTGGGCTCGTTCACCAGGATTGTTTGTCCGACGTGATACTGGCAAGGAAATTGGCGCATCTTCGGCTGCTCCAGACTTCACAGGTACGGTTTCAGAGTGGTACGAGACTCTTGCGGAGACTATTAATGATGTTTCTGCACAGATTCATCGTAAGACTCTGAGAGGTGGTGCAAACTTCCTCGTTACCAGCCCCGAGGTTGCTAATATTCTTGAGTTTACCAGCGGATTCCGCGCTAATATTACCCATGATGATGACAAGGGTACTGTCGGCGCCGTCAATGTTGGTAACATGAGTAAGAAGTGGGATGTCTATGTTGACCCCTACTTCCCACGTAACGTGGTTCTTGTTGGGCGTAAAGGTAATAGCTTCCTTGAAAGTGGCTATGTTTATTCACCTTACGTGCCACTGCAAGTTACTCCCACCATCTTTGGTACGGAAGACTTCGTACCACGTAAGGGCGTTATGACCCGTTACGCGAAGAAGATGGTCAGGCCCGACATGTACGGTGTAGTTATTGTACGTGGCTTGCTTGGAGAAGCTGGCGCGACTAGCTAAAGTTAAAGTAACTTTAAATTAACCCTGGTTTCTTTCGAGGAACCAGGGTTTTCTTTTATCTAATGACTATTTATAAGCAGAATCGAAAGATTCGATACCTTGTTATTGGGTGGGCACTATATGACCCATCCCCATTCTATTATAGAGTGCGGACATGATTAAAAATGGCGAAAAGCCAAGGGAGGGTTTCTAACATGGGATCAAAAAGAGTAGGACTCGCGAGGGTCCAGAAATTATTAGAGAATTTGAAGAGAGAGATTAACTGGACAAATCAGACCACCCACAAACACGGTGATCTAGTATTAGGAGGCGGCACAAACGCGGATAAAACAGTTTTTGAGTACAATTACATTACATGCGCAGCTCCTCTTGTTACAAATCTAGGTAACTCTGCTGACGGTGTAATGGCAACAGAAGATAAATTTGGTATGTTATTCTTTGGGCCGCAAAACGAATTGTACCCAGCAACAGCACTTTCTATTGGCGCTTATACAGCAGGAGGCAAAACGCCACAATTAGACGGGACAGTTCCCGCGACTGATACGGCTACAACGCAAGCAGGGTTCGATATACAAATGGATACCGAAAATGCAGCTGCCACAGGACTAGAAGTCATCTTGGGCGGTGGCCCTCTAGGTGGAGTTAACGGATTTACGGTTGGTACGCATGCCGGTTATATTGACGTAACATTCAATACACCGGACTGGACTGATTATGACGGTTGTGGCATAGGGCTCAGACAAGTTGAAGACTTTAATGACGGCCATGTTCCAATTTTGGACGCCGGATCCGCAGCTGACGGTATTTATACTGATTTTGCAGCATTTGGGGCTATGACAGATACTGATCTTCGTATTATGACCGACCTGAACAACAGTGGTACTAGCACCTTAACAAACTGCGGCGCTTCAGTGCCAGTTGATGGCCAAAATTTGCGATTAAGAATTACTTTAGCCAAATCCGGCGCCGTCACGTACAGTTTTGTTGTTAACGCAGTGGCAGGCGCAGGAACTTTAGCGGCTCCAGCAACGACAGCGGCTTTCACTTTTGATTCTGGTGATGTTCTTGTACCTTACCTCTTTACTTCAAGTGATACCGCAGCTGCTGATGTACTTTGGTTGAAAGATGTAAAAGTTGTTCGTACAGTCTGATCCAAGTTCTTGAGCGAATATCACAAACCCCCAACCAATTGGTTGGGGGTTTTTCCTTAAAATTCTTAATATAATGTTTTACAATATCAAGAAGAAAAGGAGCTTACCATGGGAAAGAAAAGACGCCGCGTAACTAGTCCAAAATTTGTGAGGAAGTTTGCAACAAAGTTTGCAAAGTTTAAAGCAGCATTAGAAAATACAACCATCACAACCGCTGAAGTTGAAAAAGAAGAAATTGTTGAAAAAGCCCCTAAAGTTGTAGTAAAGGAAACCGACAAATCTGTCATATCTGAACAAAAGCCAAAATCGCGATCTGCCAAAAATTCGCCCCGGAAAAAATCACCAGATTTAAAAAAGAAAACTACGAAAAGAAAAACTACGAAAAGAAAAACTACGAAGAAAAACTAAATATGATTTTTTGAAGTGCGGGTAACTAATTATAGGAGAGGAGAACTAAATGAATGGCTCGACCTACTTTAACGCCCAAGCAGACAACAAGCGCTGTTATTTTACCCACTACTGGAAGTCATAGTAATGTCACAGGAACTCTCCCATTTGCAATAGGGATATATACCGGCTCACATGCTTTTCTTTCTGGAGCTGTAGATCAAGTTGCTTATACTTATAAAAAATTAGGTGGAGATGTATTAGATATCGAACTAACAGAAGGGAATGTCTATGCAGCTTACGAAGAAGCTGTATTGGAATATTCTTATATTGTTAATATACATCAGGCAAAAAATTCTCTTTCAAATATGTTGGGCGCTTCAACTGGCTCGTTTGATCAACATGGGCAACTAGAAAAAGGTGACAATTTGTCGGGATCAAACATAGGACTTAAATTTCCTAGAGTTGAATTTATGTATGCACAAAAAGTTGCAAGAGGTCTTTCTTCGCGCGCTGGATTTGGTGGAGAGAAAAATATATATTCAGCATCGTTTAACACTGCGACTGGTCAACAAGAATATGATCTGCAACAATTAATTTCTTCTTCAGCTGATAATAGCGATAATTCTGCTTTTCCATACTATGGAAAAGTAGGAGATAAAAGAATTCACATTACAAAAGTTTTTTATAAAACTCCGCATGCAATGTGGAGATTTTATGGTTATTATGGTGGTTTAAATACTGTTGGTGATTTAGCCAGCTACGGTCAATTCGCAGATGATTCTACATTTGAATTAATACCTGCGTGGCAGAATAAAGCTCAAGCTATGGCCTTTGAAGATGCCATATGGACAAGAAATTCTCATTATTCGTATGAAATTAAAAATAATAAATTAAAATTATATCCATCTCCTGTAGATTCAAGTCCAGACAAATTCTGGATGGAATTTTATGTAGAGGAAGATCCATGGACTACGGACACTTCACGTGGCAACGCCGGCGCTGATGGTATCAACAATATGAATACTTTGCCATTTGAAAATATTCCATATAGAAAAATTAATTCAATTGGCAAACAATGGATTAGAAGATTTGCAATAGCACTATGTAAAGAAATATTAGGAAATATTCGAAACAAATTTACCACTATTCCAATTCCAGGTGAAAGCGTTACATTAAATGGTGCAGATTTAGTATCTCAAGGAAAAGAAGAACAAGAAAAACTAAGAGAAGAATTAAAAACAGTTCTTGATGAATTATTATACTCAAAGCTCGCAGAAAATGATGCATCAACAGTTGATTTTGTCAACAAAATACAGGAACGCATACCCTTAAGCGTTTATGTGGGGTAACAGAAGATGGCAAATAATAAATGGTCACAACCTGATCAGCCACCTCCTCCTTTATTTCTTGGCAAAAAGGAACGAGATCTTGTTAAGCAAGTTAATGATGAACTTATTGAACGAGTGATTGGTCAGCAAGTGCTTTATTATCCAATAGATATAATGCATACCAATTTTCACTCTTTATACGGGGAGGCCATAGAAAAGACATTTTTACCGCCTGTTCGAATATATGTATTGATCGACTGGGAAGGACACACCACAACAACAGATGGATTTGGAATTGATAAACGACCTTCAATCACTATACACTTTCACAAAAGAAGATTAACAGAAGATCAAGACATGTTTGTGCGAGTTGGAGATTTTGTTGGTTATGGTGATGAATTTTTTGAAATTGTGACGCTAAATGAACCCAAACAGATATTTGGCCAAGCACAGCATAAAATGGAAATATCCGCTAAGTGCCTTAGAGCCCGCGAGAGTTTATTTAATAGTAAATAAGGAACAGCAACATGAGCAAAGAATATAAAGTTGGCGACACACCCAATTCAAAAAGACAAGTTCCAGATGCGCACGTGCAAACTCGCGAAATTCCTTTTATGCCTTCTACGATTGAGACAATTGATTTTGCTGTACGTGATTGGATTGATAATATAAATATATTTACCACCACGAATGAGGGCTTTAAAAAAGTACCGGTATTGTGGGTATCACCCGAGCGCGCTTTTCAAATGAAACACAATAAAGAATTGCACGATAAGCTAGAAACATTAAAATTACCTTTAATTACAGTTAATCGCACTTCAATAACAAAAGACCCAAACAACAAAGGTACTGCGTGGGGAAACGTATATCCTGTTAATGACTATAAGGGTGGATCAATTACGATTGCGAGAAGAATTAATCAAGATAAGACTTCAAATTTTGCTAATGCCGATTCATTTAATTTAAGAACAAATTCTGGCCCAAAACAAGCTAATTCTCCGAGAGTAAATAAAAAAATTGTTTACGAAACTATGACAATTCCTATGCCAGTGTATGTTACTATCATGTATTCAATAACTTTACGCACAGAATATCAAGAACAAATGAATGATTTAGTAACTCCATTTATAACAATCCCAGGAGGAATTAATTTTGTTGTTGTCGAAAGAGACAATCATAGATTTGATGCGTTTGTGCAGCAAGATTTTGTTCAAGAAAACAATATTGATTCGATGGGAGAAGAAGAGCGCTCCTATAAAACAAAAATTGATTTAAAAGTGCTTGGCCATCTTATTGGCGAGGGAAAAAACCAAGAAAAACCTAAAATTGTTATTAGAGAAAATGCTGTAGAAGTCAAACTTCCAAGGGAACGAGTTATTTATGGAGATATACCAAAACATATTGATAGAAGAGGATTTTATAGAGAATAAAAGGAATTTGGTTTTTTACATTACTATTTATTTAAGAAATAGATTTCGAGTTAAAGGAGACTTATAGATATGTCAGTTAAAAAGTTTAAGTTTGTATCACCGGGGATATTTATTGACGAAATTGATAATTCGCAATTACCAAGAGTTCCGGCAACCCTAGGGCCACTGGTCATCGGTCGCGCTAAGCGCGGGCCGGCCCTGCGCCCCATACAAGTAAATTCATTTTCAGAATTTGTTGATATGTTTGGAACTCCAACTCCTGGTGGCGATGTAAATGACCCATGGAGAGGTGAAAATTTATCTGCTCCAATGTATGCAACATATGCAGCGCAAGCATGGCTTAAGAACAATGCTCCTTTAACATTTGTTAGGTTGCTCGGTGCAGAACACACTGCGGCTGGCTCAACACAAGCTGGCGGCGCTGCAGGTTGGAAAACTGCGAACGACAACTCCGGAATGAACGCTTCAAATGGCGGCACGTATGGTTTATTTATTATTGCTAGCGCGTCTAGTGGTGCAGAACACTTTTCTAGTCCAGCAAATACCGGTACTCTTGCTGCTATTTGGTATGTAGATAGCGGTCATGTCCGTCTTAGTGGTACCACGACTTTCACCGGCCACGGAAGTCCATCCGGAATCCATGGCGTGGCTGAATTCATTCCGCCCGTAGGGGCAAACTATGAGTTCAAGGTGATTATTGCGGAAGCGAACAATAAGTGTGACGGATATGGTACGCCTGTCATGACAGCGACATTTAATTTTGATGAAACTTCTAATAAGTATATTAGAAAAGTTTTCAACACAGACCCCACATTGGTAAACACAGACATTACCCAGGGTTCGAATATAAAAAATTATTGGCTCGGTGAAACATATGAGCGCAATCTAGAGAATGTATGTGGTACATTATCGTCCGCTACCGCGACTACTCATGCTGGTATAATTCTTCCTCTAGGGGATTCCACTTACAAGCCTCACCAGATGTTACAAGGGTCGACAGCGACTGGCGACGGCACTGGCGCCTCTAAAACTGGATGGGTGTTTGCACAAGACTTAAATAATGATTATGTGCAGTTTAAAGCGGCCAATATGCAAAAGTTGTTTAGGTTTCATTCACTGGATTCTGGAGAGTGGAATCAAAACAATATTAAAATTTCTATTCAAGATGTTGATTACTCGAAAAATGAGTTTAGTCAATATGGCACTTTCACGGTTATAATTAGGAAGATGGAAGATAATGATAATCGTGTGCGCGTGCTGGAAAGATTTAGTAATGTGAATCTTAATCCTAATGATCCTAAATATATTTCAAGGGTTATTGGCGACCAATACATGACGTGGGATGACACAGAACGAAGATATACTGTATATGGAGATTATAGGAATAATTCAAACTTTGTTAGAGTTGAAGTGGACGAAGCAGTCGGCGGCGCCCGAGTTAACCCCTTGTCACTTCCATTTGGATTTTATGCGCCTCCGCGATATAAGGGCTTTATGATATTTTCTGGGTCGGCTTATACCTATGATATAAAAGGCGATTTGGACAACGTTGTCGAACTTGATGGTCATGGCGCCGCACCTATCCAATCCGCTTCTTTTGTTACCGGAAGAAGTACTAAAGGCGCCTTTGGCCAACCGGCTGTCGGTACCAGTTCGCACGGGACGACCCATAATTTCCCGGGGATCCCCGACAACGAGGAGGGTGTCTTCGCAAGCCTGTATGGCGGTCTCCCGGGCAAATTTACGGCTTCTTTTGTATACCCGACAATTGCGTTTAGAAGTTCCAGTATGGAACAAAATGTCAAGAATGCCAAGAAAGCATATTGGGGATTTGATTCTACCAAATACGGCGCTAGTGCCACTAGGTATGAAAAGAGCAATATTGATTTACTTAGAGCAAAACCAGGAGGTCTCAATACTGCAACATCGTTTGGTGGAGTATCCGATTATCTAGATTACATGTGGATTTTCTCTTTAGATGAGCTGCAAGATATGGACAGCAGGGTGGTTTACGTATCTGGCTCACGTTTTGCTGGAACATCTATTACTGCTAAAAATACCACCTATAAACAAGTGTTGGATGATGGATATGACAGATTCACATTGCCACTTTATGGTGGTTTTGATGGTGTAGATATTACAGAACAAGATCCGTTTAACAACACACGTGCTTTGGTATCATCGGCTACCGATACAACTAGTTACGCCTATAACTCAGTCAAGCGCGCAATTGACTCCATAGCGGATCCTGAAGTGGTTGAATTTACTTTAGCCGCAATGCCTGGAATCACAAATACAACCCTTACAGAACATTTAATAAATATTTGTGAAGATCGCGGAGACGCTTTAGCTATTGTCGATTTGGAAGGGGGGTTTACAGCTTCTCATGAGACCACTCAATCGATTGAAGATAGGTTGGGAAGTTCCACTACGACTGTGACAAACCTTAGAGATAGGCAGTTAAATACAAGCTATGGGTGCGCTTATTACCCATGGGTGCAAATTAGAGACACCATTAATGATAATTTTGTATGGGTGCCACCTTCAGTGATTGCAATGGGAGCACTTTCGTTCTCAGAAAGAAAATCTGAACTTTGGTTTGCCCCCGCTGGATTTACGCGAGGTGGATTAACTCATGGCGCCGGCGGAATTCCAGTTATACAAGCACGTGAGCGACTGACTGCAGATCAGAGAGATAGACTGTACGAAGCTAATATTAATCCGATTGCAACTTTCCCTGCAGAGGGCATTGTAATCTTTGGACAGAAGACACTTCAAGTTACGCAATCTGCATTGGATAGAATTAATGTTCGAAGACTGTTAATTTATGTCAAGAAAGAAGTTTCTAGAATTGCTGCGACTACTTTGTTCGAACCAAACGTACAAGTTACGTGGAATGCTTTCTTGGGCAAAATAGAGCCTTTCCTGGCTAGTGTTCAAGCCAGAATGGGCTTAACTGATTGGAAGGTAATACTTGATGAGAGCACCACAACGCCTGAATTAATTGATAGAAATATCATGTACGCTAAGGTATTTTTGAAACCAGCTCGGGCAATTGAATTTATTGCTCTAGATTTCACTATCACAAACAGCGGCGCCGCCTTCGAGGATTAAAATAGAAATAAATAGTAAAAAGAAAGATTGATACTATTTATTATTGAGATGCAAATAGGAGATTTAAATTAATGGGTTTTTGGAGTGATCCGGCTAAGCCAGAGGCAAAACGTGTCTATAGGTGGATGGTCAACATAGGAGGCATATATCAATGGATAGCTAAAAAGGTTACAAAACCATCGTTTACAACCACCGAAACAAAACATAGCTATTTAAATCATACTTATTACTATCCTGGCAGGGTGGAGTGGCAAACCATTGACATTACTCTTGTTGATGGCACAAATCCAGATGTGGCATCTACTGTTATGGCCATTATGGAAGGTTCGGGGTATATAATCCCTAAAGCTGCAACTCATGTCCCAAGAACAATAGGCAAGGCAGCTGCAGGATCCGCCCTTGGTGGCGTTTCGATTAAACAACTTGATAGTGATGGCAGCTCGGTAGAAGAGTGGACTTTGGTAGGTGCCTTCTTAAAAGATGTTAAATTTTCTGAATTGTCTTACGAAGCAGATGATATGTCAGAAATTACTTTAACAGTTCGTTATGATTGGGCTAAATTAGTAACCGCGAATCCAAGTTTTCTAGTTTCGCAAGTCGGTGTCGGCGGGGGTACTGCTACGCCTACGATTTTCCCATCGGACGCGTTCGGCTCCACGTAAGCGCATTAAAATAATATTATAAACAACGAGGTGATTGATGAGAAATAATGAAGATCGTTTGGGTGTTGCACATCCAAGTGAGCCTCCTCCTATGATTCCTACTACAGAAAATAACCCATCAGATCCGGCGCCTTCTGCACCGCTGCAGTTTGTTACGCCTACAGAATTTGTGGAATTACCTACAAAGGGTAGATATTATCCCAAAGAACATCCTTTGCACAATGAAGAAATTATAGAGATTAGATATATGACTGCAAAGGATGAAGATATTTTAACTTCAAGAGCCCTCTTGAAAAAAGGCCTTGCAATTGATAGATTTCTTCAAAATGTCATAGTGAACAAACAAGTTAGAGTTGATGATTTGTATGTTGGCGATAAAAATGCTATTGTAGTAGCGTCACGAATAAATGGATATGGACGCGAATATGCAACGCGAGTTACATGTCCAGTTTGTGCTAGTGCTGGAGATTATACTTTTGATTTGGGAGAGGCAAAAGTTAATTATGCAGAGGAAGAAGGCTCTAAACATGAATATATTGGAAGTGGACAATTTGTAGTCACCTTGCCAAAATTAAATGTTACTGTGACAATACGCTTGCTGACCGGTGCAGACGAAAGAAAGCTATTACAGATACAAGAACGAGTAAGAAAGAAAAACCTTCCAGAAGCTACGTTAACAACACAACTTAGAATGTTTATTGTGGCTGTTAATGGTGATTCTGACTATCAAACTATTAATTCTTTAATTCAAAACCTGCCAGCTTCAGATTCTCGTTATTTAAGAGATGTTTTACAAAGTGTTTCGCCTAATGTTGATCTGACACAATGGTATGAATGTCAAATATGTGGAAATGAAGAAGAAATGGAGGTTCCGTTTACTACGGACTTTTTTTGGCCTAAACGATAAATATATGGAACAGGTCTATGACCAGTTCTTTGTATTAAAATATCACGGTGGCTGGAGTCTCATTGAAGCTTATAATCTTCCAGTTGGTCTAAGAAAATGGTTTTTAGAACGTTTGGCTAGCCAATTTGAAAGAGAAAAAGAAGAATACGAAAAAGCACAACAAAAAAGTAAGTGATTAATTAAGCCGGGAATTTCCCGGCTTTTTTGTTTGTCACTAAATAGATATTTATACTATTTATAATAATTGCAGGAGAATAAAATATGTCTGATAAGTTGGTACCTGTTGTAATAGATTTAACAATTACAAAACAACAAAAATTAAATGAAAGTTTTTTAAGAATGTTTGGTGGCGCCGTAAAGTGGATTCTTAAGGGCATGTTTGGAGAAAAGTCCCCAATTAAAGAAGAAAACCAAGAAAACTCTAGTGCACCTTTTCAAGTTAAGGGCACAGAAAAAGAAGTTGATTCATTTGTGAAGGCTCTCGTAGGGGAAAAACAATATATTGAAAATTATTTAGAATATGGCATAACAAACAAAAAGACACGAGAGAAAAAGTATCGCTTGGACGATGCAATTGAAAATTTTGAAAAAACCACTGGTTTGATTTGGCCAATTAAATAAGGATCTTTATAATGATTATTACAAAAGAACAGCTTCAAAAAATCATTAAAGAAGAATTGCAAGAAGTGCTTAAGTGGGGAAAGGCAATTGTAAAAGATCGCGATACTGCGCGCGCCTATGTTCAACAAATTAAAAAGCGAAGAGCTTCATTCCTAAATGCCCCTGCCTTACAAGCGCCTGAAGAAGCTCGGTACCGCGGTGCGCAGCGTAGGATCTATCAAAGGCTTAAATCTAAGCTTAACTCAGAGTGGGGTGCATTGAGCCCAGAAATGCAAAAAGTGTTCATTGAGGAGTTAAAAAAGATTGCTGGGAAAGATAAGGATTTAAATAGATTTTGGAAAAGTTTGGGAAAAGTTGCATCAGAAAAAGGCGCCCCGGCACCCGAGACAGAAGAAACACCAACAGAAGAAACACCAACAGAAGAAACACCAACAGATAAAGTTGTTGTACCTTTCAATAGTGAGGATGAGTATACTGCCAACACTCATCGTCGGATATTTAAAGGAACAATTAAAGCTTATAAAGCTATGATCAAAGAGCCAGATTCTGTAGAAGACACTTCAAAGCAATTTCAAGAAAATTTAGTAAAAGAAAAAAATACCTTTTTAAAGAAATTTACAAAAACAAAATTTCTTATACAAAAAAAAATAATAAATACATATGCTGAGGATTTGAAAAAAATTAGTGCACATATTCGGTCAGCACTGGCGGGCCGTCGCCGGCGCCCTTCCGAATCTGGGAGAAGTGCAGTGCTGGCGGAACCTACAGCTGAACAAATGAGAGCTGAAGAACAATTAGTATATTCTTTAGAGGAACTCCACAAACAACTTAAAAAAATAAATCTTGAGTCAGCTAGAAAAGTGGCTAAGGGAGTTAAGTGGAAAACTACTCATGTGTAGAACAGGAATTAAATATTAAATGGCCACTGACGCTGAAATTAAGAATCTTCTCAACTTACAAAATCTCCCCTTGGAAGAGATTGAGACCAGAGTCGAAGCAGTCAAAGACGTCTTTGCATCTTTAGAAGGGGTCATAGCTGACGTAGATGCTAAAACAAAATTACTTTTTGCCACTATGTCTAATACTGATTGGATTAACGATTGGAGCAAAACTCTAGAACTGCAGATAGAATCCGAGAAAACATTGGGCAATATTGTCACTGGAGTAGAAAAAGAGCAGTATATACGCGGACAAATCACAGATCAACTGGAAAAAGAATTAGGAACTTTACTTCGTTCTCAGAGGCTCAAACAACAGGCGGTAGAATCACAAAGAGAAGAAGTGAGAGGGTTACAAGAGAGGATCGATGCTGGTGACACTGAAGCGTCGACGAGACGATCACTCAACAGTGCAACACTTAAGTTGACAGAACTTGAAGCAGAACTTACAGCAGTGTCACAAGGTCGATCCAGGGAATACATAAAACAATTATCTCTCCAAGTTAGACAAAATAAAGCATTAGACAATTTAGCTGATGCATCTGAAGGTATGATTGGAAATGTAACGGGCATTGGCACACAGTGGAAAAAGGGCGTTCTTGGTTCTATAATAGAATCTGCTTCAGCCGCTGAAGGTTTTACTGGCAAAATAAGTGCTATTGGCAAAGGCTTATCAGAAGGTTTTGCGAAAGCGCTTACACCAATGAATATATTTATGTCCACCATGCAGAAAATAGTCGAAATGACTGTTATGATGATTATTAAGTTCGATCAAGTGTCAATAGGCTTTAGACAAGCACAAGGTGTCGGAGAAGATTGGGATAAAAGTATCACCAGAGTGTATCACACAAATGAAAAGTTTTCAATGACCTTGGATGAAAGCACTGCTGCATTGGGTGATGTGAAAAATAGTATGATTTCTTTGCGTGTTAGAGGTAAAGAAGCAGTTGAATCGATGGCTAATTTTATAGGCCCATTAAAACGCCTAGGCATTGATGGGGTCAATGCTGGAAAAGCCATGGAACATCTGATGAAAGGCATGAAAAAAAGTCAACCAGAAGCAGAAGCGATGACACGTAGGATGATAACATTAGCTGGCGCACTAGGTAAGCCGCCGCAGAACATGATAGCAGAATTTAATGCGGCAATGCCACAATTGGCCGCTTATGGTAAAGATGCACAAAAAGTGTTTGAAGGCATGCAAGTTCAAGCAGCTGCGACTGGTGTGGAAATGAGCAAACTTGTGAGTATTGCTGAAAAATTTGATACATTTTCTGATGCTGCTAGAAATGTTGGTACGTTAAACGCTGTCCTTGGCGGTGCATATTTTAATAGTTTAGAGATGATGAACGCCAATCACGAAGAAAGAATTAAATTATTGCACGAGGGCTTTAGCGCCACAGGAAAAAGTTTTGATCAGTTAGGCTATTATGAGAGAAAAGCTCTTGCAACAGCTGCCGGCTTTTCCGACATGGGAGAAGCGCAGAAATTTTTTAATTCAACCACTGAAGATTATGCAGAAGTTCAAAGAAAAGCTCAAGAAGAAGATGCTGCAGCTGCGGAACAGAAGAAAAAGCTTGAAGAAATGATGGCATCGAATGTTACCATGGCGAATAATTTTACACGTGCGATGGAAGCGCTTGGTGGAGCTTTTGAACCGCTTATGCCGATAATTAGAGGAGTAGTATCTGTTATAGGGACGTTGATATTCGGTCTAGGTGAAATAATTAATTATTTCACCACAACAAAGGCCGGCCTTATTATTTTATACGGTGCCTTTGCCGCCTTCTCGACCGTTTTGATTCCTCTCGCTGTCACATTGCTGAGCACAGCTTTTGGTTTCTTTATGGTTAATGGCGCAGTTAGCAAATGGCGTGTTGCTTTAATGTTATTATTACCAGCTTTATCTTTGCTCGTGGGTCTTATGAGAGATCCAGGCTCTCTGCCGTTTTATCTTGTTTTGCCCGTTATCGCAGCAGGATTTTATGCTATTTCTACAGCTAGCACGACAATGTTGACGCCACTGTCGCTTGCTGCTCCAGCAGTGTTGATGTTTGGTGCAGGATTAGCCTTAGCCGGCCTAGGCGCAGCTTTGTTAGCTGTAGGGATTGTAATTGTAATTGATGCATTTATTCGTTTTATAAAGGCGGTTTTACCAGCAGTGCCGCAAATAGTTGTCATGTCGTTGGCCATTGGTGGCTTAGCTCTAGCAATGGGCACAGCAGCTTTGGCTGCAATACCTTTTGCTTTAGCACTTCCTGTTTTGGCTTTGGGATTCGGAGGTTTAGCAATTGCATTAGCTTTAATCAAGACAAAGGATCTTGAAGCTTTGGGTGAAATATTTATGGGAATAGGAATGTCCACAAGCAAGGGTGCTGTAGAAATGGCTAAACTTCCAAGTGCAATTAAAGCGATTGTAAAAGAGCTGGATGATCTTGAATTTGATAAATTGGATGAAATGGCAGATTCAATTAACAATCTTGCTTCCGCCGCAGAGCGTTTAGCAGCTTTGGGCCCGGTTGGTTTAAAGATTGCAGCTATGTTTGGTCGACCTACGGCCGTTCCCGCCCGTCCCGCCGCTCCCGCCCGTCCCGTCGCTCCCGTCCGTCCCGTCGCAGCCGCTCCCGTCGCAGCTGCAGCTGCCCCAGCGGCTCGTGTCCGAACCGTCGCCGCTCAAACCGAAAGCGTTAAAATTGCAACACAAGCTGCATTATCTGCTAAAGCATCAACAGAAATAACCAGAGAAGTTGTGCAGATCATAAAAGAAAAATTCACTTCAGAACAAGTAGCGGCCGGCGCTGGAGCAGCTGCCACCCTTCCAGAAGGTGTGCTTATCACAAGAGATATTGTTGTCGACCTTGGAACAGAATTTGACTATAAGTTAAAAAGAAAAGTTAGAGATATAGTTGAAGCTAAATTAAAAAGGCAATAGATAAACACTAAAATTAAAAAGATAAATTGCCGTGTGGTGATAATTATATTATAGAGATTTGAATAAGGAAGTTTTAATGGCTGATAAAAGTATTACAGAAACGCTTCTTGCTTCCGCCTTGCCGGCAGCTGCCAGCGCTGCGTGGGTCTGGGACCCCGACCTCGTCGCGGCTCATAACCGGCTAGCCGACACCACAGAAGTACTTAAATCTGCTGGTTTGAAAATAAAGTTTGAACCATTTCAGGATACGATTAAGGAGGAAGCCTCCATCCCTTTTGTTGAATTTAAGGCTTTCATTACAAAATTTAAAGATAGCCACACATCAAAATGGGAGACAACTGATAAGACGGAAGGACATGGTGATATGATACACCGTCAAGGCGCGACAGGGAGAATTCTTACTTTTAGTTTTGACGTGCCTGCTCTCAGTTTATCAGAGGCTATCCTCAACCTAAATAATCTTACTACCTTGGCGCAGGCCACAATGCCTCAATATACGGCCGCGAGCGATGAGCAAGGCGGCGGTGACGCGGAGCCGACATTGTGGCGTATTAATTTTGCTAATTTAATTAAAAATTTTGTAGGAATTGTAGAATCTTTTGCGGTTACACCAAACTTTGAAGCCGGCGTTTTTGCCAACAGAGCCACGTCTGACGCTGACGTTGAATTAATGCTTTATCCACAATTATTTTCTGTAGATATTTCGTGCAAGTATCAAATGGATGTAAGTTTTAATAAAAAGACAGGTTTAAGGGGGCCCAATAACGCAGATTACAACAATTATCCATACGGTGTAAAAGGTAGTATGCTTTCAGGTTTAGCAAATCGAAAGGCGCCGTCGGGCCCTAGCCCTTCAACAACAAACCCGCCAACAACTACCGGCGACGCTGATCAGCAAACTGATGGGGGCTTAGGGCAGTCGTCAGACCCACAGCGGCAAGAGGTGGTTATGAAAAAAGTCCCGAACGCATGCCCCGGGGGCAAAAATGGCAGCCTCCTTCTCATAGACGGTGTGGCGCGGATGAAAAAGAACAAGAAGGGTATATCGGTACCCGATTACAATTGCGGCGACTGAGATAACAAGCCTTAGAGGGGGTAGGAAATTATTATGGCTTCTGATTCTGGAATTAGATATCACAAAAGACAAAAAATAATAAACAACTTTGCAGAATATAGTAATATATTAGATGCTAGGAATCGTTTTGGTATAGAACAATACACGACTCCAAAAACAGAAAAAATTAATTATTTTGAATTAGAAGCTCTAGATAAGATACACCACATGTGGACATATGGTGACAGATTTTATAAATTGGCACATCGCTACTATGATAATTCTACAGTTTGGTGGATAATTGCACTTTTGAATCATAAGCCTACAGAATCTCACTGCATTCTTGGCCAAGAAATTATAATATATATGCCCCTAAGAGATGTTTTAATACATTTAGGAGTTTATTAAATATGGCTAAAATTGATTTAAGGATGCAATTTAATGAGCAATGTTTTTTAATTAACAACCCTGGCGTGGTACACAGGGGAGTTAAATTGACCCTCCCGGGCGCCACCATCGCTCAGGATCAATATGTTTATTATTTAGACAAAAGCGCCACTAGTCTAGATTTATCTCCCAACGCCGTGCAGAGCAATTCAGCTTGGTTATATCAGAATTATTTTGATGAATTTAGAAAGAATTCCATGACTGGTCTCAAGTCGCCCGGGGTATACTTTAAAATTTATAAAAGCTATCCAAAAGGGGGCGCATCCAGCACTGAGTACGAAGATGTCGAAATTCCTGTTGCCCATGAGAGCGCTTTTAAAAAAATAACATATGAAGATACTGACGATGAACGAGCCCGCCCGGCGTTTAAAAAAAATATAGGTGAAGCCAAGGTGCAAAATTTAAGAATGTCTTTTACCGGTAAAGATTTTGCTCATTCCAATGTTGTAGAATGTGATCTCACCATCGAGTGTCAAAGTTTACAATCACTATTGAGATCTTTTAGGCGACCAGTAAAGGGTGGAGATGACCGATATGTCAGTATAAGTGATTTGATTCGGATGCCTTCAAAAAAGACAGAACGTGATTATAAAAACGTTGTGCGCGCGCACCTGCCCCGGCACGTGCTATCCTCTGCGCAATCGATCAGGACCGTCCTGGGGCGTCATCATCGTAATAAGGCGCGCCGAGACCAATTTCAGCGCGCAGATGCCGAATGTCCCATTGCTCAGCAAGCAGATACTTCCGCTATAGAAGCACCAAATCCGGATTTTTACCAAATTAAAATTGAATGGGGATATCCAAAAGATCACAATGGGCAATTCATTGCATCAAATCCGCATGCGAGACAGGTACTTACACAGCAAGTGTATTTAAATTTACTGTCGTATGGTATTAAATATGAACATACTGGAAAAATCACTTTGACACTGCAGTATGTTGGTCGAGCCGCCCAGAGTCTAGATGATGTCAGAACTAATTTACTTACACTCGATAAAGAGAAAGAAACAACTATTGACAAATTAAGACAAATAGCCAGCGTATTTCAGAACATTAAAGGGCGCGCCGCAAAGCAGCCAAATATTAATTTCTCAAGCGATTTAGGGGATTTAGCAGATATTATTTTGTCTATACCTGGAATTAAAAATGACAAGTCTTTGGTAGTTGGCCTTTTAAGACCTTTATGGTTGAAAGACAAGGATGTCGAGGGGGACGATACCATCGCGCCAGGCGGGGTGGATCCGGCGACAGGCACTCGGGGAGGGTTGGCATCAGCACTCACTAATATAACTGATATGAAGGACGTGGAATATTATGGTAAACTAGCTAGTTTTATGGAAAATCGCATTGATCATTATTTAGCGTCTACGCGCCAGGAACGCTATGAAGCTTTGCAAACCACCCTGATCAAACACGGCCGGGCAGTACGAGTACTAGTACCATTTAACTATTTAGGCTTTAAACACCTAGATTCAATCAAGGCATGGGGTAGTATTCTAGGGAAAGATGCCATGCACAAGAGACAAGCCGGCAAGAACGAGGACGAAGTAAAAAAAATACATTTAGCAGCAAAGGAAAACGCTAAGGATGCAGCTATATACCGTAGCATGGCCAACGCAGAGGTCATTACAAACCCAGATCCTGCCAAGACTAGCGGCAAACTACGCAAAATGTTAAATAGTGTGCGAGTCATAAGGTCGGACTCAGCGCGCCGCGCCTCAGGGCATCTTTCGACGTTGAACGCGATGCAGAAAAATCGAGAGGATCGCGAGGCGGCGGTCATAAATCAAACAGGTCAGAAAGATGCTCTCGCGACGGATGAAAAAACCGTTTCCGTCTCTCAAGCACAGAGAGAGGCTGAATTCCACAGAGATGATGTACAAGGTCATAGTGGCAAAAATGTAAAAGAATCCGACACTATAGTAGTTACTCGGGGTCAGAATCAGAAAACGATGCTTCTCGGCATGCGCAACGTGACTTTTACTACCATTGGACATGTGTTGGAAGCTGCATGTTCGATTGCTGGTCTTGCCGGCATTACCAATCGAAAGGCCGGCCTGCCAGATATTAGAATTGTGCTGGCTCCTTTAGAGGTTAAACACTTATTTAAACAAGTGCGCGCAGTCGACTGGGACGAGGACGACATGGTGATACCCGATGATCTGCTGATACAAAATATTGGCGATGTTCCTGTGTCGCTAACCCTCTTAAATCAGTTTTGGCAAGAGAAGGTTGTACAAAGAGGAAGAGAAGTATATACACTAGGCGAGTTCATTAAAGAATTGATAACATTCTTTATGGCTCATACTTTTGGAAGTGAATGTAATGTTTTTAATCGCATGCGACAAACCATTGTGGGTGTAGACTACGTAAAATCTAATCACAAGATGCTCACTGATTCGCCGATAGCGAAGGGGGCGCGCCTGACGTCAGCTGCCAACTATACAGAGACACTGAAGCAAGAAGAGATTTTTCGAAAATTTATCTCGTGGCCAGCCGACTGGAAACGACCAATGATAAAAAATGAGTTAAAAAAAATATATGATAACAGCATAAATCTTAAACCAGATTCAGTAACTTATTTAATTGTACGAGTGCGAAATTTTTCATTAGATTATTTAGATCCAGGCGAGGTAATAAAAGATGGATTGCGAAAAAATACAGGTCAAAAACGATCGGATGGCTCAATCATCACTAAGCCTTCACCCGGCAAATATGGTATTCCGGTGTTGCGACCTCCATCTGTCGCCAACTCCTCGGGGAAGATGAAAAAGTTAGAATTTAAGAGAAGCGAAGCTAAATTTGTCCGCGAGGCCAGATTAACGCGGAATAACAATTTTCATAATGATATGCTGCGAGATATTTATGATGTGCACGCATCGATATTGGGCTCGCCCTCTTTTAAACCAGGCGGCATAATTTACGTAGACCCGACAATAAAGGGTGGAAGCTGGAGTGCCGATCCTATTCTGACCAGATCCACAATAAATAATACGCTTGGTTTGGGCGGTTTTTATATAATAACAGAAGCTGTTCATAATATTGTCCAAAGCGGTGAAAGAAAATATTTTACAGAGCTTACTGCCATTTGGAATTCGTTTGGCGGCTGTGAACCTGTACCAGTCAACGTTGAACAAGTTGTGGGAAAAATAAAACCGGGCACAGCCACGAAGGCCACGAAGCCCGCGCCGGTCGCCAGCCCCAGCAGCGTGGACGCCTTGGCAGACCTTGGCAGACAGGGTGGGCGAAAAATATAAGGATTAGATAAGGAAAAGATAAATGTCAATTGCAGATAAAATATCAGCGAAAGGAACAAATGAATTAGATAGTTCATCTTTGTTTGATTGGAGAAAATATTATGATGATTTTGTGTATCCAATAGCAGATGATAAACCTGTTCCCATAGATTTTCGTAATGAAAAAATGACATATGGAAAAATAAACACGAGTAGGGATTGGATTTATGTAATTCCAAAAGAAGATTATTTTAGAGATCTTCCAGCTAAAAAACCGGGTAAAACGTCAAGAGTTTTAAATTTTGTTGCAGATGCTTTTGAGGAATTTCAAGTTGCAATAAGAAATAGAGTTACCACAGGGAGAATGTCAAATAAAGGAGTTTTTTCTAATATAACAGCAGAATATGGATTTGCAAATCCGCAAAATTTGTACAATGATTACATCAATTATTTGTATACAAGTTTTGTTGTTGGTTGTTTGGAACTTGGCCGACATCAATTGGGCGCCGGCATTATATCGTTTAGTACATTTATGGTGGCTTTCTTAAAGTGGATGCGCGCAGAAGCTAGTATATACCCCTTCACCAGGACTGGTTATTTATCTAGTGCTCATATTTCTCCAAGAGTTAGTGGTCTTATAATCGAGACACATGATGCTGATTTTTCTGAAGATTACGCCAAACATAAACTTTTTCTACAAGATCCTAATTTTGAGGTTTATAGAACTTTGGCGCTTAAATATGGATTTAGGCTTGATCGTCATGCGCCATGGCGCTTAGTTGCAGATATAACATCTCCATATATGCAGTCAAAAATGTTTAAATATGGTTTAAATAAAGATAATCTTTTTTACACTTATTTTGTCCCTTCTTACAAATATGATGTTGACGTGATGAGAGTTGTGTTGTATAATTGGTACAATCAATATGTTACAACGTATCCACAGGTCAAAAGTATGAAAACAACTACTTGTAAATCGCACGTATTTGACAATTCACCAGCGCAAAATTTTATTGTTGCCAAATATACTGACAGAAAGAGATTTAAGTCCACTGATGAATTTGATAATAATTTTGGTGGGCTTTACTGGCTGCGTCAATATCTCTATATTCGTCTTCGTGAAGTTTCATCTAATATTAGCGATTTTAGATTTAAACAAACTCTCAAAAAAGTACATAATCTATATCGCTTTAAAGATTTTGATGCGGCAGTAACTTATATCAATCTTCAGGCTAAGAAATATCAACCAAATGCGATTATGAAAAAAAGCCAAATTAAAGGTGCTACGGCCGCAGGAACTTCTACACCGACCGGTGGCGGAATGGGCACCGGCTATTAGAGGACAAATTGTTATTTCAAGCATTTGACGATAAAAAAGAATGTGAATATATTTGCGCGCAAGGCAAGATACATTCTAAAATTCCTAAAAATTTAACTAAAACATGGTCATATTCAGAATTTTTAGCAGACGAGGAAATTGAATATGCAAAACTTTATTGCCAAAATAAAACGCTAGATGAAGTATGCCCGGAATATTTACAACAATCATGGGAAAAAATAAATAAAAAGTTGAAAGCTTTTCATCGCTCGATGATTGAAGTCAACTTAGATCTAAATAACTATTGTTTGCGTGAATTGGTTCCTGAATCTTTTTTAGTAGATTTTGGAAACATTAAAAATCAAATTTGTGAACATGTTTTTAAAAAGTATGAGAAGCCTGAAAATTATGATTATCTACTGTCGCTAACAAAAGTTTTAACGGAGATAAAAAATAAAAAATTAAATATTAATTTGAAGACCTTGAATGAACAACTTCATCAATTTAAAACGCGACAGTTTGCAGCAAAAGTTAAACATGCAACACCGCATATTATTTATGATGCACATAGAACGAAAACAGGACGATTATCAACAAAAGATTCTTTTCCAATTTTAACTATGGACAAAACTCATAGACACATTTTAGAGCCAAACAATGATTGGTTTATTGAATTTGATTACAATGCAGCGGAACTTCGCGTGATGCTTAGCCTTTTGGGCAAAGAACAGCCAGAAGAAGATATACATAATTGGAATTTAAAAAATGTGTATAAAGACATTGGGACACGGAAGAAAGCGAAAAAGAGAATATTTGCGTGGCTCTACAATCCAGAATCAAAAGACTATCTCTCAGAGCGCGCTTACGATCGAGAACAAATCCTAGAAAAATATTGGAATGGCACGCACGTGAAAACACACTTTAATAGAGAGATTGAAGCAGACAAACAACATGCTTTAAATTATATTATTCAATCTACCGCTGCAGATCTTTTCCTGCGACAAATGATAAAAGTGTGGGAAAAGCTACAAGGTAAAAAATCATATATTGCTTTTTGCTTGCACGATTCTCTTGTAGTAGATTTTTCAGAAGAGGACATTAATATATTAAAAGAGATTAAGAAGATTTTTAAAGATACAGTTCTAGGTCAATTTAAAGTTAATGTTGTGGCTGGAAAAAATTATGGAAATATGGGCAAGCTTTCGATATGAGAGACTACTTATTTAGGAGGATTTTGTATGAAGTTGACGAAAAATAGATTAAAACAAATTATAAGAGAAGAATTAAGTTCGTTAAAAGAGCTTGAACAACCACAATTAAAAAGCGGAGTTGGGAAAACTTTAGCTCAAAAAATTGCATCGGCCCCCGGCGTTGAAAATCTTCTTAAGCAGCTTAAAGACAAAGATCCCACTCAAGCAGCAGAGTTCGTGGCTCATATGGCGCAATTATTGGATGTTGATTTAACCGGACAGGATGTTTCTAGAACAAAAGCGGCACAAACAAGAATGCAAAAAGATGTGGCTGCAGCTGCTCCTCCCGAAGAAGAGCCACAAGGCATTTAATTGATGTCAGATATGAATTTGATAATGGAAAATTGGCGGGGCTACTTAAATGAAGCTAACGAGCCAACTGTTGGCGAATTTGTAACAGCCTTCGCCAAGAGCAAACCGGCTTTAATGAGAAAAGTCCTAGGTATTAGTTCAAAGGTTGTCGCTGGAATTGCAGCTGGAGCGCTTATTGGTGCCACGGGCGGCGGCGCCGCCGCGATGGGCGCGATGGGCGCGATGGGCGCGATGGGCGTGAAGGGCGGCGCCGCGGGCGTTGCCGGCGCTCTGGCGGGAGAAACCGGCACTCAGGCGCTTCAAAAAGCAGTTGATTTTGTGATGCCAAAAATTGCCCAGAAATCAAAACCTTTAGCAATGTGGATGCATCGCAATTTACTTCGCGGCGTACCAGATGATCAAAGAAAGCCCATTGATGCCTATTTTGATTTGGATGATGAATTTAAAGCACTAATTACTGGTGGCGCCAAAGATTCTCCTTTGTTTAAGAAGTTTGCAAAAGAACTGGCTGAAAAACATGCGCAGGCCTTTGCTGCGATGGATCAGGAAAGCGATCTTGGTAAACCATTATCGGATTTTTTAGCCGGTACCGCGAGCCAGTATCTACAATCATGGTTGAAGGATGGAGCGTTAAGCCCTGAACTTGCAGGTATCACAATAACTAAACAAGAGGCATAAATGCAAACCATCATCGGCCTAGGCCAGGCCGGCTGCAATATAGCAGATAAATTTTCACAATATTCACAATATACAGTATATAAGATTGATGCAGGTTTAAAAAAGAAATCTTATCATCGCGCCCTGAAACGCCATGAACATCCAGAGCAATATGAAGAAAATTGTCCTAATCTTAAACAATTTTTGAAAGGGGCTGGCGAAAACGTATTATTTATTACTAGTTGTGGCAACGTATCTGGTACTTCATTGCGCATATTAGAACAAATTAAAAACAAATGTAAAATTAGTATTTTATATATCAAACCAGACTTATCTTTTTTATCGGACAATAAAATTCTACAAAATAATCTTCTTTTTAATGTATTTCAGGAGTATTCTCGCTCGGGAGTCTTTGAACGAGTTTACATTGTAGACAATCTACAACTAGCCGACATCGTTGGGGATGTTCCTGTGCGAGAATATTATAACAAGTTAAATGAGATAATAGTTTCAACGATGCATATGATAAATGTCTTTAACAATTCAGAATCTGTTATGGATACTTTTTCTCCTTCATTAGAAGTTGCACGTATATCAACTCTTGGTTTAGTTGAACTTGAAGATGGTGAAGAAAAATCATTTTTTTCTCTTGACATGCCGCGAAAAAAAAGATACTATTATGCTATCCCTGAAGATGTTTTGAAGTCCGATGGCAAGTTCATAAAAAAGATTTCAAAACAATTAAAAGAGAACATGGAGCATGATAGAATGAAAATAGATTATGGGGTATACGCTACAAATTATGAACAACCATATGTTTATTTTGTTGCAGACAGCTCTATGATTCAAAAAAACCTTGACAAAGGGAAATGATTAGTATAATATATAAACAGCAGCATGAGAGAGTTATCATGTTGACTTTAAAAGGAGAATAAAATAATTATGGCAATTGATATGAAGAGAATGCGAGAGCGTATGACGACTCTCAAGAACAAGGGCAACGGTAATTCGAATAAATTCTGGCGTCCACCAGAGGGAGAATCGGTAATTCGAATTCTTCCTCCGCAGGATGGCGATCCCTTTAAGGATTACTGGTTTCACTATAATGTAGGAGACAATCCTGGTTTTCTGAGTCCAAAGAAGAACTTTGGCGAAGACTGCCCCTTGGATTCTTTTGTTCGTCAATTGTGGCAAGAAGGCACAGAAGAGAGCAAACGAATGGCCAAGAAGCTTTCTGCTCGTCAGCGATTTTTCTCACCCGTCATTGTACGAGGCGAGGAAGATCTAGGTGTACGAGTTTGGGGTTTTGGAAAGACAGTGTATGAAACACTTCTTAATCTTGTTCTAAATCCTGACTATGGCGATATTACAGATTCAGATACAGGTACCGATCTCGTAATTGGTTACGGCAAGCCCGTAGGTGCTAGTTTCCCACAAACTAAAGTTACACCCCGCCGGCGAAGTTCCCAACTTTGCAAGGAAGGGCCAGAGCGGAGCAAGGAGCTTCTAGAGGGAATTCCCGATTTTGATGCCCTCTTTGCCTCTAGTCGAAAGACTTTCTCTGAGGTACAAGGCATGCTTGATGAATTTCTTCTTGGCGAATCAGAAGCTGAAGAACCAACAACAGCTGCTGCTCCAACGAAAGAGGCCAGTTCAGTCGATCGAGCTTTCGCTGATCTTCTAGGTAGCTAAAAATTTTATACCGCAGGGAGGCACGGGTTTACAGGTGCCTCAACTCATCAACACACACACAAGGAGAAAAAAATGAGTGATTCAAATAAAAGCGGATATGAACTCCGCACCGATTTGCTAGGAATGGCAATTGGAATTGTAGAGAGTAAGGGTGCTCGCGAATTTGATAATGAGCACCTTAAGCCAGAGGGGCAGAGATCAGCTGTTCAACCTTATACTACTGAAGATGTTATCGCTGAGGCTATGAAGCTTTATGCTTTTGTGCAGACCAAGTACGCCGTCGACAGCGACGGCGAGCTGTATCCCACAGACTAGTGCCATACCGCAGGGAGGCATGGGTTTACAGATGTCTCATCTTAACTATAAAGGATTGATTTAGTGGCCAAGGAGAAAAAGGTAGGTAAACTTTCTATCGCTGATATGCGCAAGCTTATCAATAAAAAAGCTGGTATGAATGTCGCACACAATTTAAATGAAGATAGTCCAACAATTGTGAAAGATTGGATTCCTACTGGATCTCGGTGGCTTGATTCAATTGTTTGTCGTGGGAAATTGGCTGGAATTCCAATTGGAAAGGTTGTGGAAATTGCTGGCCTTGAGGCGACAGGCAAATCATATATGGCAGCGCAAATTGCAGCTGCTGCCCAAAAAAAGGAAATTGATGTTGTATATTTTGATTCAGAGTCTGCAATAGATCCTAGCTTCCTAGAAAAAGCCGGATGCAATGTTGATAATCTCCTGTATGTGCAAGCAACTTCTGTAGAATTTGTATTAGAAACAATTGAAGAGTTGCTTGGTTCGAACGAGAATAGAATGCTTTTTATCTGGGATTCGTTAGCTCTCACTCCAGCGATTTCAGATATTGAAGGAGATTTTAATCCACTTTCTTCGATGGCTGTGAAAGCTAGAATTCTTGCCAAAGGCATGTCAAAACTAACGGTTCCTATCGCAAATAGTCAGTCGACATTTTTAGTTTTAAATCAACTTAAAACAAATATTACACGCAGACCAGCAGAAGCGTTAACTACACCTTACATGACTCCTGGCGGAAAAGCTATGATATACGCATATTCACTGCGTATTTGGCTTACAGGCCGCAAAGCAAAAGCGAGTTTTATCACAGATGATAAAGGTTACAGAATTGGTTCAGAGGTAAAAGTTAAACTTGAGAAGTCTCGTTTTGGTACACAAGGTCGTCAATGCAATTTTAAGATTTTGTGGGGTGATGAAGTCGGTGTGCAAGATGAAGAAAGCTGGTTAGATGCGATTAAAGGTTCGGATCACTTAAAGCAATCAGGAGCGTGGTACGAGCTTAATTATAATGACGAGACTAGTACCAAGTTTCAAGCTTCCAAGTGGGCTGAAAATCTTAAAGATGAAAAATTTAAGGCCCGAGCGCTGGAAATTATGGATGAAGAAATTATCAGAAAATTTGATGACCGCACAGGCGATGCTGCAGAATTTTATGAAAAAGAATAATTGGCATTTTATTACAATACAGATAATTATATAAGAGAGTATATTATTAATGCCATACGAAAAACGCCATACACCATGTACTCATAAAGATGGCACAAAGGGTACTTTTAAAACTAAAAATAAAGAAACCGGTGAATGGAAATGTTGGGAATCAGAAGCTGCTTTTCAGCGCTCCCAAAAAGCTAGACACGCCAAAGAATCTCTGACCAGAGAAGATATAAAAAAAATGATTCGAGAAGAATTGCAATCTTATATTGAGGAACTTAATTAAATTTAAAAATATTATGTTGACGACGATATAGCATGCAAAAATTAATACCACAAAAGGAGAACTTAAATGAAGCTTAAGGCGATTCATTGTTTGAATTGCAATGATATAATATATTCACGAGCACGACAAGATTTTAGATATTGTTCTTGTGGAAGTGTTTTTGTTGATGGAGGCCGACAATATTTTAAATACGGCTGTGTTCCAGATGCAGAATTTAAAACAACTGAAATAGATGTTGATATTTCTCTTGATGAGTTATACGATGACTGGAATCAGATGTGTGATAATTACGGAGTAGCTCACGCATAATTTCTTGACAGAAATAAAATCATTTGATAATATGTTCATGAAGAGGTAAAAAATGGATGCATACATCCCGTCTAAGAAGACACAAAAGTATATAGATTTAGCTGAGCGGATGGCGCAGCAAAGTGCGTATCCTAATTTTAGACACGGCGCCACTCTTATTAAGGGATCGACCGTCGTTAATGCTTCATGCAACAAGAATGGATTCAACAGTTTTGGCGCTAGATTTCGAAAGAAGAGCCAAGGAAAGGCAACTCTTCACGCGGAACTCGGCGCAGTACTAAACGTTGAACGTTCAAAGACTGAAGGTGCAACAATATTTGTCGTCCGAGTCAACAACAGTGGTGAGCAAAGGCTTAGCAAGCCTTGCCACATGTGCGAATCTGCCATGAGACATTGTGGCATTAAGAAAGTTATTTATTCAACAAACAACGGATATAAGGTGATGAAATTATGAGTCATAAGACTAAACATTCAAAATCAAGGAGACGTAGAAAACTTGGCTCCATGAAGAGACGTAAACGTCGACTAGCTGGGAAGAAATAATGCCAAGAGTAATGATAATTGATGCTCTTAATCAATTTTTAAGGGCCTACATTGTTAATCCAACTTTAACACCGAATGGGGTACCGGCTGGTGGAACTGTTGGATTTCTTAAGATTTTACAAAAGCTTTGTCGTGAAATTAAGCCTGATAAAATTGTTATTTGTTGGGACGGTCAAGGCGGAAGCAAGAAGCGTAAATTAATTAATAAGAACTATAAAGGAGGAAGGAAGCCCCTTCGTCTAAACCGCGATATTAAAAATTTGACTGAAGAAGAAGAACTTCAAAATAAGATTTGGCAGCAAATACGCTTGGTCGATTACTTAAATAAGTTTCCCATCACGCAACTGGTATTTGAAAGTGTCGAAGCGGACGATGTTATTTCTTGTGTTTGTCAGTTGCCGGATTTTAAAGGATGGCAAAAGGTAATTATCTCCAGCGATAAAGATTTTTTCCAACTATTAGATGATGAAACTATCATTTATCGACCAACGCAGAGTGAAGTACTAAATAAAAAAATGGTCGTAGAAAAATTTGGAATTCATCCAACAAATTTTGCATTGGCAAGAGCGATCGTTGGGGACAAGAGCGACAATCTTGAAGGCATTAAAGGTGTTGGCCTGCCCACTGTCGCAAAACGTTTGCCTTTTTTGGCCGAAGAAAAAACATATACAATTGCGGAGGTCAACGAATTTTGTAAGCTCTCAAACTCAAATTTGAAGGCCTATCGACATATTGTTGAGGGTCATGACATAATAAAACAAAACTACCAACTAATGCAATTGTACAGCCCAAATATCTCAATACAAAGTAAAGAGAAAATTAAATATATCGTAAAAAACACTAAAATGACTTTTAATAAAACCTTTACAAATGGTATGATGCTTCAAGATGGCTTTGGAGAAATAAGCTGGAGTGATTTATTTATAGCATTTAAACGAATTCAACAATATAGTAAGTTAAACTAGGCTTATTTGCTATATATGTGCTATTTATATTGTGATAATAACAAAATCTAAACTACAACAGATTATAAGAGAAGAACTAATTAAGACCTTGGTTAAAAAAAACGATGAAGATCTCCAGGCTTTTTTAGAAGGACAAATTACCGAAAAAGAATTTTTGAAAAGACTCGGCAGAAAAGCATTGCCATATGCAATTGCAGCTCAGGTCGGGCTGGGCTCTCTTTTCAGCCCGGGCGCCGCCGCAAGGCCCCCACCAGCCCCAACCGCGCAGACTCAAGTAGTGTCAACAGTGCAAGATTCTTTTTTAAGAGCTTTTTACGAGGCATATCCGCAAGCAAAGGATAAAGAATTTAATGAGAATGTTGTATCACAAGTGGCAAAAAAAGAGCAAGAAATAAAAAATAAGATTAAAGAACAGTACTCAAGCGCGCAAAGAAGACAGGCGTTTGTTAAGTTCATACACAGTTTTCCTCGTTTTGCCAATGAAACCAAAGAAGCCATAGAGAAAAAATATGACAAAGAATATTTACCAGAAATTATAAAAATAATTGATTCAACCCTCATCCAACTCATTAATGAGGGCCAACATACAGATCGGATGTACAGAACTTTCAATCCCAAACACGAGCAAAGCGGTGGTCAAGTGACTGCAGCTTACGATGAAGAAACAAAGACAATAATCATCAATCCATATTATTCTGATTATATGGTTGGTGGGGAAATAAGTTGGTTACAGCTTGAAAATAGCATAAAAGAAGAAATGTATCACGCTATTGATGACACTCTTTCAAAAACGATAATCCCCATGTCTAAATTGCAGAAGCAAGCTGCTGAAAAATTGGATATATTTTTATCACAGCCAGAATCTGGCATATCGAAAGAGCGTTATGACTATTTAACTTCCTCTCACGAATTCTATGCAAAAATGTTACGACTCAAAGATATTATCGCTGAAGTGTCTCCTGATAAAATTGACGAAGAGGGCAAAATTAATCAAGAATATTTATTTAAACTAGTGAATGGAGATTTAAAAGATATAAAAGATCCGACAGTGATTGAAATATTGCAGGTTCTGGATCCTTTAAAGATTGATAAAATATCTAAATATTTTGATATGTTAGCTAAAGTTAAAACACCAACAGTACCTTCTTCACAAATTGCTTGACATTTGACAATTATTCAAGTACTATAGTTATATAAAGGAGGTAGAAAACATGCGAGTTTTCTTTATTACGTTATTCATGAGTTTCATTATTGCAGGTTCTTCATTGGGCGCCCCGCCCAAAAAAAACAAAAATGTAAAATCAAAGTTTTATGACTTTGGTGAACAAGTTATCGACGGAGAGCTTAAAAAGCCCACCGGCACCTACACGAGCGGCAGAGTTGCTGTTAGATTCGAACGTCTCTTAGGGCTGAAAAAATCATTCCTTCCCAATCTTTATCGCACTTCCAAGAGTAAAATTTTTAAATAAACATGATAACAAGGATTGACACGAGAAGCTAAACATGTTATAGTAGTAACATGATTTGGCTGGATGGTGGAATTGGTAGACACAACGGACTTAAAATCCGTTGTCCGTATGGGCGTGAGGGTTCAAGTCCCTCTCCAGCTACTGTGGAGGATGAAGAATGAGCGCACCGCGTTTTGGAGTGATGTTCTGGATACGAGGCTTGGAACACAAAGAAAAATGGAAAGTTTATCGGTTTATGAGTGCTTTGCCGGGATCGGAACATTTTAGTTTAAAAGACAATCTTCAAAAATGGATTGATAACGGCACCATTGATAAAATCGAACAATACTTCAATAAAGATGAGATGAGAGATGATTTTTTTAAACGATTGGAAGAACAAAGAGTGCAACTTGAAACAGACAGGCAGCGACAACTAAAAGAATAAACAATGAGAACCACATCACTTAAAACAATTTACCTCACAGAACACGAACTAAAACAAGCAATCGTGGAATATCTTGAAAAAGAACACGAAGATCTTGCACAACATCTCCATAATAACGAGTGTGAGATGGTTTGGGGACATGACGGCAAAGAGTTTCTCGTTAGCATTGATGGCGAGATTGATGATGGCGCGACAATTTAGGAGAATGAAACACTTGACAATTAAATTTATATAAGATAGTATATAGAAAATATGCTCCCGTAGCTCAGTTGGTCAGAGCAGGCGGCTCATAACCGCTCGGTCGTAGGTTCGAGTCCTACCGGGGGTACTATTTGAGAGAAAATACTTGACAAATAAATAAAAGTTTAATATAATCATTATAACCATTAAAGGAGGAAACCGATGGTTGGTGCACAAAACATTATTGTTTTAAAACAAGAAAGATATCCAGCTGGATGTCGCGATTTAACAAAAGAAGAATTAGCGCGATGGAAACTAGTTCCACTGCATGCAACAGTATTGGATACTTTGATAGTGCCGGGAGATTTAATTGACCTTGCAAATCGTGAGTATCAATCTAGAATGCTTGATTCTTCCCCGGAAAAAATCAAGCAATATGCGCGAGATATTGACAATCGAGGACTTTTAGAACTTCCTTTAGTACAATACGATCCGGTGGACGAAGTTTTCGTAGTGGTGGTGGGGTATACTCGTTTATTAGCTATGCTAAATGAGTTGAAATGGAATAACATTCCGGTGGGGGTTATTGATAGTCTTTCTAGACTGGATATGTGGCATTTACTGCAAGGTAAGAATGGTCACCCACCCGCGACCGCTCATAATATGGATGATGCGCAGCACGCATTACGCGATCTTAAAAAAATGGGGTATTTCGCTAGCAAGACGAAGGATGAAACCCGCGAGGAATGTTATAAACATTTGCAAAATTATTATCCATCTATTAAGACATCCAAAAAGAAGTTTATTGTCGACCAGGTGTTTGAGTGGAATAAAAACAGAGTAAAGACATTTGGTAGCGAGGAACGAAAAAAACTTCAAGAGGAGATATATCCAAACACTTCCAAGAAGTTGGCTGCTGGTAAGAGCCCAACTGTTGTTTTTAACACTGACAATTCTAACTTTGCAAAGATGCTGGGTAATAGAATTGCCTCACTCGCGAACAAGAAAGAAAAGAGCATGCAAAAACATGAAACTTGGAAACTTGTTGACATTAGTGTGCTTTGTTCAATCCGCAGTTCCGATGCGGACAATATAGAAGGTGCGCGCGGTGATATTTTGAAGCTTGCTCGTGATGTCAATGTACACGGCATATGCAATACGTTAGGTCGTATTAAACAGATTGTTTTTCCAGCACAGATTTTAGAACCTAAACCGGAAGTAGGTGATGCTACATACGTTTGGAAAGTAAAGGAGCGCCAATTTTTTAGAAAAAACACTTGACAATTAAATAAAAGTTTATTACAATTATTACAACAATTGCTGATGTCAGCAAAGGAGAACATGTGAGACCGAAATTTAGAAAAGAAGTTAGTAAAAGATCTGACTCAACCAATATTCTTTATTCCACAATATATTTTAATTTTTACGAAGAAGAACGAACTATTCGTTATGAAACCTTGATCAATGTTTGGCAAAAATCACACAGTAGAAATGAAGTTTTAAATACATTTAAGAATCTTCTATCAGATTACGATGATTGGGAAGATAATTTGATTCTTCACGGGAAATACGATCAGCCTGGAGAGTGCAATTCGATGCTCTCTACGCGCGCCCTCTGGACAGAGTTGTCCGATGGCTATTTTGATGATACCGAACACAAGGCAGTGTTTTATTATTCCATAAACAAGAGCATTATCATGAATGATGTTAGGTATCTTCGCAAGCGTGGGATAAAACTTCAAACGTTGAATGTCGATGAGAAAAAACAAGTCGACTGGTCAAAATTAAAGCTAATCGCATGCGAATCAGCCGCATAAATGCTTGACATTTAAATAAAAGTTTATTATACTATATATATCTCTATCGTTGCCTTTTGGAGCGGTGGAGATTTTACTTGCTTATTAAAAGGAGAAAATATTATGAGCACAGCACTTACAACTTTTCGCCCAGGCTTACTGGGGAGAAATGTTATTGATGAAATAGTTGACAGTTTTTTTGTTGACTTTCCGAGACATCTTAAACAATCCACGCGAGGATATCCTGTCGCTGATATTTATCGGGACGACAATGGAAGCACTGTAATGGAGTTTGCTCTTGCTGGTTTTGGCAAGGATGATCTTTCAGTTGATATTCGCCCAGACAAGCGCAGTATCACAGTTTCTGCTAATTCAAGCGTGGATGAAGATACTCAAAATTCACGTAGGATTGCACGTCGAAATTTTACCAAAACGTATGTAAATTACGACAACAATCTTGACCTTTCGGAAGCACATGCGTCTTTCGAAAATGGTCTTTTGACTGTAACAGTACCACCGCGCACTGAATTGCAGCCTGTTAGGATTGCTATTTCCTAAAAATAGCTTGGGCGATTGAAAGATCGCCCATTATGCCTCCGCAACTCAGTTGGGAGAGTAGCGGACTCTTAATCCGAAGGTCGCAGGTTCGAGTCCTGCCGGGGGTACTAGTATGGTTAACATTTTAATAAAGGAGAATAAAATGGCTTATATTATTATTAGCGCATCAGCTTTTGCAGTATTTATGTACGTGCAGAAGTTGCTAAAGGAGACCGAAAAGGAAGCGCGCAGTTTAGAAAATTTTGAAAAAAGAAGGAGAAGATAAATCCGCATATGTTTATAGTTTAATTATTGTGCCTTCGTAGCTCAGCTGGATAGAGTATCGGACTTCTAATCCGAGGGTCGCAGGTTCGAATCCTGCCGAGGGTACTTATAAAAAATAGATATAAGGATTGCTATCGTGAATTATAATGAAAAGGAAGATTTTTCCCAATTTGGAAAAGCCTTTCAAGAAAATATGTGTCAACTTATTCTTTATGATAGGGAATTTGCGGATCAGTTAAAGGAAGTTTTAGATATTAATTTTTTAGAGCTTAAATATTTACAAATTTTTGTTAAACTAATCTTTAACTACAAAGACAAATATAAAGTACACCCATCTAATCAAATAATGTTAACAATTCTTAGAACAGAAGTCACTGATGAGAATGAACTAACTCAAAAACAAGTTCGAGATTTTTTTGCGCGGATGTCTAAGACTGAAGTTCAAGATGTTGATTATATTAAAACAATTTCTATTGATTTTTGTAAAAAACAAGTGCTGAAAACTGCTATTCTTAAATCAATTCCGTTACTGAAACGGTCTTCTTTTGAAAATATTCAAAAACTTATCAATGATGCCATGAAGTTGGGTACAAATAACGATCATGGATATCACTACATAAAGGATTTTGAAGAGCGCTTTAAAATTAAATTCCGAAGCCCTGTTACAACTGGGTGGAAAGTTATCGACAATTTATGCGAAGGTGGCCTAGGCAATGGAGAACTTGGTGTAGTTATTGCTCCAACAGGCGCAGGAAAATCGATGGCCTTGGTTCACTTGGGTGCCCAAGCACTTAAAGATGGAAAAAATGTAATTCACTATACATTAGAATTGGGCGACACGGTCGTAGCAACGAGATATGATAGCTGCCTTACAGGAATTCATTTAAAAGACTTGTTTAACAAGAAAGAAGAAATTTACGAAGACATTAAAGATCTAGACGGTCAGTTATATATTAAAGAATATCCAACAAAATCTGCATCAACAACCACTATCCACAATCATCTTGAAAAGCTACGCCAGCATGATATATCGATTGATATGATTATTGTTGATTATGGAGATTTATTATACTCAAAATCAAAAGATAATGAAAGAAGACATCAATTGGAATCTATTTATGAAGGGCTCAGAGGAATTGCTCAGGTGTTTAAATGTCCGCTTTGGACAGCGTCTCAAACAAATCGTTCGGGTCTCAATGCAGAAGTAATTACAATGGAATCTATCTCGGAGGCATACAATAAATGTTTTGTTGCAGATTTCATTTTTTCCCTTTCGAGAACTATAGAAGATAAAAATAATAATAGTGGTAGAATGTATGTTGCTAAAAATAGAAATGGACCAGATGGGATTGTCTATCCAATTTTTATGGACACTAGCAACGTGACAATTAAAGTTTTACCATCAACTCATACCGTAAAAGAGGTTCAAGATAATGCTGTTAAGAAACAACGCGAGCGAATTAAAGAATTATACAAAAACAACAGAAACACAAAGAAGGGCAAGCAATAAAGTCATGCATGATTTAACTGTGGTACAAAAGGACACTTTAGATTATTTTGGTGCGGATGAACTAGCTGCGAATGTTTGGATTACTAAATATGCTTTAAAAAATAAAGAAGGGAAATTTCTAGAAAAAAGCCCCGACGACATGCACAAACGGTTGGCAAAGGAATTTGCCAGAATTGAACGTAAATTCGGAGGAGACAATCAGCTCTCCAAGAAAGCTATATATAATTTATTAAAAGATTTTAAATACATTGTCCCTCAAGGTTCTCCCATGATGGGGATCGGAAACAATCAAGTTAACATTTCTCTTTCAAATTGCGTTGTGGTTGAGTCACCAAAAGATAACATGTCTTCAATAATAGACTCAGGAAAAGAATTAGCAAACTTATTTAAACGACGTTGCGGTGTAGGCTTAGATATTTCCAACCTTCGCCCCGAAAATTCGCCTGTAAACAACTCAGCTGGTACAACTACTGGCGCGTGGTCATTTGCAGATTTTTATTCTTATGTGTGCAGAATGGTTGGCCAGAATGGCAGACGCGGCGCGTTAATGATTACAATGGACGTGCGCCACCCAGACATCGAAAAATTTATTGCAATGAAACATGATTTAGCCAGAGTGACAGGCGCTAATATTTCTGTAAAAATTACTGACGATTTTATGCGCGCCGTTGAAACTGATATTAGCTTTGCTTTGAGGTGGCCCATAAGCGACACCAGTTGTGGTTATGAGGTTGGTAGGGTAGTTGAAGCACGAGATATTTGGAATTCAATTGTTGAGTCTGCAACCAAGACAGCTGAGCCCGGAATATTAATGTGGGACAACATTAGAAATTATTTACCAGCTGAATCTTATTCTGAAGATGGATTTAAGACCATCTGCACCAATCCTTGTTCAGAAATTCCCTTATCTGCATATGATAGCTGCAGGTTAATTTCTATTAACTTAAAGAACTTTGTTGAAAATCGATTTACCGAGAAAGCTTATTTTGATTTTGAACATTTCAGTAATGTTGTGCGAGCCGGCATGCGCTTGTCCGATGATTTAGTTGAATTGGAAATTGAAAAATTGAACAAAATCATTAAGGTATGCGATACCGCAGATGAGAAAACACTGTGGAATAATTTGAGGAATGCATGCGAGAAAGGTCGACGCACTGGCCTAGGCACTCACGGATTAGCTGATGCAATTACAAATCTTAATTTAGCTTATGATTCAGATGAAGCATTGAAAACAATTGATAAGATTTATAAAACTTTAAAACTCTCTGCTTACGGGGAAAGTGTTGAACTAGCCAAAGAGCGTTCGCCATTTCCTGTTTTTAGCTGGGAGAAGGAGAAAGACAATCTTTTTATTAAAGGACTCCCAAAAATTTTGCAGGAAAATATTTCCAGATTTGGGCGTAGAAACATTTCTATCTTGACAAATGCGCCAACTGGCTCTGTGTCAATCATGTCTCAAACCAGTTCTGGATTGGAACCAGTATTTCGTAATGTGTATATCCGTCGCAGAAAATTGAGTCACAATGAAGATAATATTAAAGCTGACTATGAGGATAAATTGGGCGACAAATGGATGGAATATAAAGTATACCATCACAACGTGCAGGAGTGGCTCGATCTTAATAAAGATAAAGAATTACCAGATTTCTTTGTGACAAGCGATGGTATCAATTGGCAAAGAAGAGTGGAAATTCAATCTATCATTCAAAAGCACATTGATCATGCCATTAGTTCAACAATTAATTTGCCCAAAGGTACTTCTCCAGAAGTTGTTGGAGAATTATATCTTAAAGGTTGGAAAATGGGACTTAAAGGCGTCACAGTGTATGTCGACGGTTCAAGAAGTGGTGTATTGATAGCTGAAAATGAAACTAAAGAGACATTCCCGCAGAATGGCGCGCCCAAAAGACCAAAAGAATTATCATGCGACATACACCACACAACGATCAAGGGAGAGAAGTGGACGGTTCTTGTGGGTTTGTTTGATGATAGGCCCTATGAAGTGTTGGGTGGTTTGGCCAACCTTATTGAAATACCAAAGAAATATATTAAAGGAATGCTAGCCAAACACCACTTTAAAACAAAGGACAATAGGTATGATTTACATTTTGGAGAAAATGGTGATGAAATTATAATTAAAGACATTGTTAGGGTATTCGATAACTCGAACCATTCAGCTTTTACTCGTATGATTTCACTGGGTTTACGCCATGGTGCCAAACCAAGCTTTTTAGTGGAACAGTTACAAAAAGATAAAGATCACGATATGTTTAGTTTTGCAAAATGCATTGCTAGAATTCTTAAAAATTATATTAAGAATGGAGAAAAAGTCAATTTAGATAAAAATTGTCCACAATGTGACACAGATAACCTTATTTATCAGGATGGTTGTATTACGTGTGCCAATTGTGGATATGCAAAATGTGGATAAAATAGAAACAAAGGAGAAATATATGTCTACCAAATTAAAGTTGCTCAAGAAAGATGAGGAAGAGCGAACAAAAGAACAGTATGTTATTAATTATCTTAAATCTATGATCGCTTTGGAAGAAGCCATAGAACCTTATAAAGAGCAAAAAAAGGATCTTCGTAAAGAATACATTGATAACGAATGGCTAACCAGAGAAGATATTTGGTCTGCAGTGAAAGCGCTTCGCTTGTACAAGCAAAATGCCGACATGGATGATTTAAATGACATGTTTGAAACTGTTGAGCAGCAATTTGGGAGTAAGGATGAAGTTTAAACCATTCAATCGTCATCTTCTGCTCGAACCAATTTTAGAAGAAAAAAAAGAAAAGCAAAACACAATATTGGTTCCGGAAGATTATTCTACACCAAAGCGATATAAGGCATATAAAATTGTTGCTGCGGCGCAAGACTGTACACAATTGGATAATAGCGACATTGGAAAAATGATTATAGTTAACAACATAATGGTGGAAGAAGTTGATGTTAATGATAATATTTTCTACTTATTATTAGAGAACCATGTTTACGGAACCATGGCAGAAGAATGAGAGGGAATATACATGCCAAAACTTACAAAGAATGAATTAAAGAAATTAGTTCATCAAGCAAATAAAGATCTTCTGTTATATGAATCATCTTATAATAGGATTAGAAGTCACATTGAAGGCGGATCTCCGTTTGCTATCATCACCTCGGATCGACATGAGCGAAGTGGCAACGAAAACAAATCAATGTATCGGCAAATGAAACAAAAATTTAAAAATGCCGGCTTCCCTTTTACTGAAATAAAAGGTGGATTTAAAGAAACAGAAGAAACAATTGAAGATCCCGAAACGGGTGAAACAAAGCAAGTTGCTCTAGAAGAGCCAATTCAAGTCATGGAAGACACTATCTTGGTGACAGCCGATCTCAGACCAGATGTAGGGGCACCAACTCCTGAACTTTTGACTTTTGCTACGCAAATGGCTCAAGAATACAGTCAGGAGGCTTTTATTTTTGGAGAGCCGGTAACTAATTCGGCGGGTCGACAATTTCAATACATTCGTGCTTACGATCAAAATGGGAATGTGATTGACGAACCGTGGGCAGGGCCATGGAATTCTGTTGCAACAGTTGAAGGTGATGAGGAATTTTGGTCGAGAATCAAAGGAAAACATTTTCAGCTTAGAGAGCGAAAGAAAACATCTCAACCACGCTCTTGGATAGAAGCTTTTAAAAAAAGCCGCTCGGGTCAAACTTGGTAATGAAAAAGATTTTTGAAAATTTTAAAAACTTTTTAACTGAAGCTGCGTTGGCAGACTATAATGATGGTGGTACGATGACGTTATACCATTATGGAAAAAGCAAGAATGACACAATGACTTTAGATCCTGCATATTTTGTTTCAAACACCAGCAGACACAGTAGAAGAGAGTTTGAAGTGAGTGATGTCCCTAGGATTTTCTTTTATGCTGATAAGAACAAAACAGAGGAAATAATAAAAAGGGATTACGGAAGAAAGTTGTTTAAAGTTGAAGTGCCACATTCAGAAGTATATGATTTGAAAAGCGATCCAGAAGGGTTCATACAACAAGTGAGAGATCCTATGTTTGGCTTGCGCAAGGGAATGGAATGGAACGATCTTTTAAACTTAATTAAAGAAAATTATAATGGCGTATTCTACAGCATTGGGGAACCGGATATAGTAGCATGGTTTAAGCCAATTGAAGTTTATGCAGTAAGCGATGTTGATGTGTAGGTCACACAACAAAGGAGAACAATGAAAATCGGTGATTTAGTTTGGAACTGTCATAATAGTTCGGTACGTTTTGGTACAATTAAAAACAAGAGAAAAGAAAAGAAATGGGCGTATTTTACTGTCAGTTGGCATGCGGACGAAGCCCACAAACAAGACATAAAATGGCGTAAAAAGCTTTCGGGCATCGATCTTGATTTAAAAGAGTATCGCGGTGATACGTTAAGGAGTATTGAATCAGATCGTTTGATACGAGTTTTAGAAGAACATGCTCATGAAAAGGAAAAGTGAAAATAATATTGGCTTTGTTTAGCATGTTTCCTGTATGGGTTTTGATATTGCAATTATTAATTCCGCTAGCGCCAATTCTAGCTAGCATATTACTGATTTTTGTGAGTGTAGTAAAAGATTGAATGAGAGATCATATATATTCCTTTGATGAAGTAGCTGTTGGCGGTAATCTTTCTTCGCTTATATATTCTTATACACACAACATACCAGTGGTTATTAATGATTTAAATCTCCCACATCGCTTCGAAACAATGAAAGCGCACTCTAAACTAGAACTGTGGAAAAAATTATATTTTTTATTGTCTCTGTCGGGATTGAATCTTTTGGGAGATAAGACACAGCACACGAGAATTAAAGATGAAAACACTCTTTCTGTCTCTACAACGAATTCACGTTTAGTAAGAATTAACTTTGATAAGCTTATTGTTTTTGATGATGAAAAAATAAGTGGCCTGCCACTTTCTGTAGAGGAGTTGTATCAATCTAGCAGTAAATTTCTCATATTAGATTGGATGATAGCTCGGCCGTGTATGGAACATGATTTTGTACATTTTCACACTGGTGATGAGTTCGTGAAGGATATACATTTTTATCCAACAGAACGCATGACTGGCATACACCCCAGAAAAAAAGATGTTGTTGCAATATCTTACCTAACAGAAGAACAGCTGCAAGATTTTGAATATTCTGATACTTACGCTCGCTTTAAAACAACAAAAATCATGGGAGAGCATGGAATAACTGGAAGAAAAAATGGCTATGCCAATGGTAAGCAAATTCATTATGCATTAAAATTAGAAGTAACGCATCGTGAAGTGAGAAAACAAAGAATGGGCTTGTACAACAATGTGAAAAACATAGAGTTTAATTATTCTGCCCCAGAGGATTTTTTAAACAAACAAGCATGCAAATCTTATCAAAGTAAATTAAATGAATTTTTTAAAATAATATAAATGGAAACAGGAATCCAAAACATAAACTCTTTTCACTTGGCTGGAATTGTACCAGTTGCTGGTCAAAAGTTAGATTTTAATTTTCCATGGCACGATTGTTTACAGCCAATTGGTCAAGATTATCTGGCAGTTGAGCGTGCAGTTTGGGAATGCAGCTGCGCCGGTTGTGAAACTATTTGGATTGTATGCCATAGCGATATGCAGCCTCTAATTAGATACAGGTTAGGAGATTATGTTCAAGATCCTTTGTGGGTAAACAAAGTTAGATTACGCATACCCGAAGGGGTTGAAAGACAAATACCAATTTATTATGTTCCTATTCACCCCAAAGATCGCGACAAAAGAGATTGTCTAGGCTGGAGCGCGCTATACGGAGCTTTAACTGCACATTGGCTAAGCCGAACAATTAGTCAATGGGTGATACCGGATAAATATTACACTGCATTTCCATACGGATTGTATAATCCAGAACTCGTAAAACCCTATAGAAAAAGGATATCAAGCAAAGAATCATTTTGTATCTCTTATGAGGGTAAAACGGTGAAAGACAATGAATATTTAGGATTTACATTTGATGCTGAGGATTTTAAATCTTGTCGCAGAACAATCAGAACTGAAGGCACTGGTATGTACACAGACTACATGGGCGACAAATTGCCAATAGAAGAAAGATGGTCTGCTAGATACTTTCCTCTTGACAAAGTTTTCCAATCTGTTAATATGGAACATGCGAATGAATTAAAGATCCCGTGGTATTTTAAGATTGACAATTGGAACGGCTATTGTGATTTCCTTGGTTCTGAATACCGCAAAGAAATTGTTCGACCTTCTAGAAAAGAATTAGGATTTCACGAATGGAACCCTATTGGAGTTGATATTGGAAAAGAATAATATACCGTTTGTTGGCTTGCATGCCCATAGTGGCGTGGGTAGTCCTTTTGATGGATTAGGATATCCAGCTGAACACATGGACTTTGCGCATGAGAATGGCGATGATGCTTTAGCGCTAACAGACCACGGTAATATGAATGCGCTAGCGTATCAAGTGCAGCATTCCAAACAAATGCAAAAAGATGGAAAGAATTTTAAGCCAATTTTTGGAGTGGAAGCATATTTTCTTCCAAGTCTTTCCGAGTGGAAAAAGGAATACGACAATGCAAAGAAGGACAAGAAAAAGCAAAGGACACTTGACAAATCTCGATCGGCAACAACGATTGAAGATGAGACTAATAAACAATCAATAAAAAACATTCTTAATCGTCGCAGACATCTTATTCTTTTAGCACAGAATCAAACTGGATTAAATAACATCTTTGAGATGGTTTCTAAATCATTTTCACCAGATAATTTCTACCGTTATCCAAGGATGGATTATTCGATGCTCAAGGAGCACAACGAGGGCGTTATCGCGGCTTCTGCGTGCCTTGGCGGCGTATATGCTGGGAACTACTGGGAGAACAAAGAAAACGGCTCTAACGCGATCCTAGGAGCGTTACGTGATACAACAATGAGAATGTTGGACATCTTTGGAGATCGCTGGTATGGAGAGCTTCAATGGAATAACATTCCAGAACAGCACGAGCTAAACAAATACATCATTCAAATCCATGAAGAGTTTGGTATTAATTTAATATCGACTGCCGATAGTCATTATCCAAACCAGCATGCATGGAAAGACCGCGAACTTTATAAGCGCCTAGGGTGGGTAGGCAAAGGCGGCTTACCTTCATGGATGGGCCCAGAACTTCCCGCAGGGATTGACGAGATCGGGTATGAGTTATTTCCAAAAAATGGCGCTCAAATGTGGGAGTCTTATAAGAAATATTCAGAACAATGTGGTGTGAACTATGATGATGATTTGGTTAGACAATCGATTGAAGAAACACACAATGTTGCGCACAATAGGATTGATACATTTTTACCAGATAGCACTGTGCGACTTCCAGATTTTGTCGTACCATCGGGGAGAACAGCAACTGGAACTTTAACTCAACTTTGTTTGGACGGCTTGCGTAATACAAATCTACATTACGACAAAGAATACATCGATCGTTTAAAGGAAGAGCTAGAAGTTATCGATGATAGAGGATTTAGCAAGTACTTCTTAACAATGAATGCAATTGCCAATCAAGCAAATGAAGTTCAACTTACAGGACCCGGCAGAGGTTCAGCGGCTGGATCTTTAGTCGCCTATGTTCTTGGAATTACTCAAGTGGATCCGATCAAATACAATCTTTTGTTTTCGCGTTTCTTGCGAAGGGATGCAAAAGATTATCCAGACATTGATTATGATGTGTCAGATCCGATGGAACTGAAAGAATTATTAATTGAAGAATGGGGAAAATCAACAGTTGTTCCTATTTCGAACTTTAACACCTTGCAATTGCGCTCTCTAATTAAAGACATTGCAAAACTTTATGAAATTCCTTTTACTGAAGTTAATCCTGTAACTTCGCGCATGTTAAAAGAAGCTACGCCGCTGGCCAAAAAGAAGCACGGAATTAAAGCCGGCGTGTACACTCCAACATTTGAAGAAGTGATGGAATATTCAGATTCTCTTAGAATATTCTTGAAAAAATATCCTGCTGTTGCAAAACATATCAATGTTTTATATGGACAGGTGAGAGCGGTTTCGCGCCATGCCGGCGGAATAGTGGTTGGAGAAAATCTCAATCGTTACATGCCGCTGATCAACAGTGGAGGAGTTACGCAAACGCCTTGGTCGGAAGGGCAAAACGTCCGTCATCTTGAGCCCATGGGTTTTATTAAATTTGATATTCTTGGATTAGCAACTCTTAAAATGATCGAGGGTGCGATAACACACATACTCAAACGACATCATGGAGTTAACAATCCCACATTCAAGGAGGTTCAAGATTACTACAACGAATATCTTCATCCTGGTAAGATTAATTTAAACGATCAAAAAGTTTATAAGAATATTTTTCATAAAGGCAAATGGGCTGGCATATTCCAGTTCACTGAAGAGGGTTCGCAAAAGTTTTGCACAAGAGCGAAACCAAAAAATATAATTAACATCGCTGCAATTACAGCGATTTACAGGCCTGGACCATTGAGCGCTGACGTTGATAAATTATATGTCGAAGCTAAGGACAACCCGGGTAAAATAAGATACGGCAACGACATTGTAAAAGAAATCACAAAAGAAACTTACGGCTTTCTAATTTTTCAAGAGCAAATCGCGCTGCTTGCGCACAAGCTCGGAAAAGATATCAGTTTGGATGAGGGCAATACGCTTCGCAAACTCTTTACAAAAAAGGGAACTGGAAAAACAAAAGCACACAAAACTAAAATAAAACTTAAGTTTACTGAAGGGTGCCTTGAGAAAGGACTATCAGAGAACTGGGCGAACAAGATGTGGCAAAAGTTTGAGTTTTTCTCAGGCTATGGTTTCAATAAGTCCCACGCTGTATCTTATTCAATTATTTCCTACCAGTGTGCTTGGTTGTTTAATTACTATCCAGCTGAGTGGGTTGCTGCGTTTCTTGATAAAGAACCAGAGTCTAGGAAAGAAAAGGCAATTAATCTAGCAAAGAAGTTTGGCTTTAACATTGAACCACTCGATATTAATAAGTCGTCCGCTGTGTGGGAAATCACTGGTGATGATAAAAATCTTATTCAACCATTAACTTCTTTAAAAGGTTTGGGAGATAAAGCAATTGAACAAATAATAGATAATCGACCTTTTGTTACTATAGAGAATCTTTTATTCAACGAAGATATAATTTATTCTAAGTTAAATAAAAAAGCGCTTGATGTTTTGGCTAGGAGTGGGGCGTTGAATTCTTTAGTCGATGAACGGTTTTCCGGTCTTAAACATTTTTGGACTGCGGCAGTTGTCGACAGGCCAAAGAATTTAAAAAGATTCAATGAAAATATTGAACTTTATAAACCGGAAGGAGAGTTTTCTAATGAAGAAAAAATTGAAAATCTGGTATCATTAACAGGCATCTTTCCGATGGACTTAGTCGTAAATGATAATATGTTGCAGGATTTGAAATATCATCAAGTCCCAGCGTTAGGGGAGTGGGATAATGATCTTGGTGTAGCGTGGTTTATTCCAAGAGAGGTTATTGAAAAGAAGACAAAGAATGGAAAACCTTATTGGATAATAAGAACAAT
>Ga0080013_1000689_pt1 | contig 46876 bp, 39 predicted proteins | sample ETNvirenome_6_85_FD_69236 | JGI IMG/M metagenome (GOLD analysis project Ga0080013, IMG submission 69236) | Marine viral communities from the Pacific Ocean - ETNP_6_85 (SPADES assembly) (version 2) | ecosystem: Environmental > Aquatic > Marine > Oceanic | place: Pacific Ocean | collected 2013-06-19
GTGTACTTGATCCTGATCCAGTTGACCAATTGAAATCATCACCTAATACATTAGACCAATCTCCTAAGCCACTTTCAAAATCTGATGAATGGGGGAATGTTGTTATTTGAGAACTACATATCCCTAAAAATAAACTTAATATAAATATTAAAAGTATTTTAAATGGGTAGTTTTTTGTTTTCATATTTCCTCCTTTGTTTATTTGTTTTCTTCATAGAGTTCTTCTATTTTCCTGACTCTATCTTCTTCATATCGTAAATTTTCTATCTGTGAATTAGATAATCCTAAACTTTTTAATGTATCTATTTGATCACCTTTCTTTAATTTATATAACCTAAGTTGTTGGATAGTTCTATCTGCTAATTTGATTTTTTTCCTTTTAGATTTAGTTTTATCAAAAGTTTTTGGAGTTGTAAAAGTTTTTGTATCAGTTACTTCTTCTATTTCATCTTTAATTTCTTGTTTATCTTTTTTATTAGGAGTATAAATTTTATCTTTTTTCTCTCTTAATTTTTCAATAGTTTCAACCCGTTGACCTTCATTTTTTAATTTGTCTATTTCTTCTTGAGATAAACCATATTGCTTTAAAATATCTTCTTGTTCTTCTTTATTATAAATGCTAACTTTATCTATAGCCCTAAGATTTCTTTTTTCTTCTCTTTGTTTTTCCAGTCTCTCTTCTCTTTCAATAGATGATTCTAGTTGCCATTCAGGCCAACCCATAATTAATGCAAATCTTTTCCAATTCTCTTGATCAGCTTCTAAAGCCGCTCTAACATTTTCCACTTTTTGAAACAATCTATCCACTGGAATATTAGTGGTGGCTGCAATTACTAAAGCAATAGATTTGTAAGCAGGGTTATCTATATCAAATGGATTTTTAGCTTCTGGTTTCCAGGCATTAAATTCCCAATTACTTCCTGCTCTCATTAATTTAGATATTTTAACATCTATAGGTGGTGAGAAATCTAACATCTTTAATCCAGACTTCCATAATTCCATTCCTTTAAATCCAGGATCTGGATCAGAGAGTCTTTGATAAGCATCCACTCCAACATTCTTTAAAGCCGCAACTAAAGCTCCACCCCATCCTAATCCTCTCAAAATACTATCTAACATTCCATTAGCTATATTAAATGTTTTATCATCATCATCTTCATCATCCCAGCCCCAAGCAAAAATAGCTTGTTGTAATGCGTTAAATATTAAATTCTGGACAAATCCATAATATGCTATTTTAGATAAGTTTTCTTTCCAATCACCTCTACCATTAACTAAATCTAATGTAGCTTTTTTCATCATCCTAGCGTATTGAGTAGGTGTATTAGCAAATGCTAAAACTACTCTACCAATACCACTAGCTTGTTGTTGACTAATTCTATCTGGTCTAGATGACTGTTGACTTTCCTCTGCTATTTCCCTAAACTCTTCCATAGCTTTTACCTTAGCATCAGCTTCGGACATTCCTTCTTTATTGATTAAGTCATTTATTCTATTCCGATAAAATGTAGCACCTCCAGAAGCGATAGCAAAACTATCTGCAAATTGAGTTGGTATAAATCCTTTTTTAAGGATATAGTTTATAGCTGCTTTTGCTTTGTTTTTAGACGTTGCAGCTGCATCCATTATTTCTGATTCACTTACATTTATTCTTAATCCATTTCGTCGGGTGACTAGAAAATCGGAATTCATTAATTCCATAAAATCTTTCCAATACTGAGGTTGATTAGCGAACGCAGCCGCCATTTTAGCTGGATTATTAAAGGTCCAATTAGTAAAATTTACAGCTGATATAGTTTGCAAAGCAGCTGATCTCATATTAAAAAACATCACAGCTCCAACAGAGTTATTTAAATACTCTAATAACTGATTCTCTACTCTACTACCTGTACCAGTCCTATTCTTTCCACTATACATTCTATCTAACATGTTTTCCAATGCTTCACGATATTTAGAGCCAAATGCAGCTTCAAGTTTATTTAAGTTTTGTTCACTAAATATTTTATCAACATTCTCTTTCCATTCAGATAAATACTCTTGTCTTTTAGTAGTATTTAAACCATTCATTAAATCAGTCGTAATAGTTCCAACTAACCAATCTTTCCCAGGATAGGTATAACCACTTTCTTTATTTATATCAATAAGTTGTTGAGCAAACACATCAATTCCTGGATTTTTTTCTGCAAATTTCTTTATATTAGCTAAATCAGTTTTACTTAACCCTGCAATCTTTATATTTTGCTTATCCCAAGCTAATATCCTAGCTACATCAGAATAAGTATAATCACCTATTGCTTTTTTATTTAAATTCTTAGGTATACCTTTACCTTTTAATTCTGCTTTTAATTTTTTGTAATCAGCAACTAACCCACGCTCATCTGCTGCAATGTTATTCATTGCTCTAGCATATGGATCTAATAAAATATCTTTATACCACGCTTTTTGACTATTACCTAATTCACCTTTACCTAATGTTTTATATAATAATCCTACAAAGTCTTCAGCTGAAGGTGGTAAGAAGAATTGAAATTTCCCTTTCTTTCTACCTCTAACTTTAGCTTTAGCAGCTGAAAATGCATGTGTAGCTTCAATACCGGTTTTATTTTCTATTATATCATTAAATATCTGACTAATATTTTTACTAGATCTTATTTTAGCTTGTTGTACTTTAGACTTAACATCAACAACATTTAATACTTTTTTAACAGCATTAACATTACCTGTATGATCATCAGCAAAGTAAAAATCATTATACCCTTCTGCTGCTTTATCTACTATCCAACCTGATTTAGCAAGTGGAGAACTGTCACCTAATCCTGTAATGTTCTTCACTGGTATATCTAATCCTAAACTTGCCAAAAATTCTCGTATAGCAGGTGCAGAATTAGGTCCACGAGCCGTTAAAACAAACACATCATCCGTCCCTCTCTTATCTGCTATAATCTTAGCTACTTCAAATAATGGTCCTTTTTTACCTTCTACTACTTTATCAAAATCAGAGAAATCAAACTTTGCTCCTTCTTCTTGAAGATCCGTACCTCTTTTAGCAAATTCTTCAGCTGTTAAAATTCCTTCATCACCATTAGGCATTGTATAAAATACTTTACTATTAGTCTTAGCTAAAGTATCATCAAAATCAAAAACTCTAATCTTCTTAATTGGAGCATCAGGTTTTCTAGCTATTTGTAACGCTTTATCTAGTATACCTAATTCTCTAATAACTTCATTAGATGTACTTTCTGAGTATATATTTTCACTTTTAACTTCACTGCCTTGTAATTCATTTAAAGATTTTTTTCTAGCATTATTTTTTGAGTTAGCTATAGGTAAATAAGCTTTAAGAGTTTTCTTCTCATTAATTTTCTCTCCTTGTAGTTTTTCTTTAATTAAGTTATTTTGTATTTGTATTACATTTGGATCATTTTGATGTTGGATATCTACTCCAACCCCTAGTTCTTCAGCAAGACTTTTATCTGTTAATGGATTAATTAAACTATTTAAATTAATTCCCGCTTCAGCTAATCTTATTGCAGAATTATCTAGAATACTAAAACCTTTAGGTAGAGTACCACTTAATTTAGCTGCATCTAATTTAGCATCATCTGTTAATGCTAATTGAGTTTGATAATAATTCTCTTTAATTTTTGGCATTATTGCTTTTACAGCATTATTTTGAATACCCCATATTAAACTAGCACCGATAACTGATGCTGGTGGATTATGCTCTTCTCTATAAGATTTATGCTTACCTTTAGATACGTATCTAAATGGAGCTGCAATTTTTATAATACCTGTAGTAGCTTGATAACCTCCTGTTACAAATAATGCTGCATTTTCAATTGGCATCCCGTGTTTATGTACAGCATCCTGTAATCCTACAGCAAAAAGTTTTAAAACTTCCATGTTTATTTCTGATTGAGCTTCATTATCTCTTATAAATTCTGCAGTTATAGGTTTACCAGTTAATGTAATTCGTTTAGCATTTATTTCATTTAATCTTTTATTTACTGGTGAGTTGTCATTTTTTTCAGCTGCGATTAATGCTGTTTTATAATTAGGATCAGTTGTTCCATAGTATAATGATCCTTTAGCAGGTAACCAATTAGTAATTTTATCTTTACCTTCATATTTTAAATTCGCTCTAGGATCCGTTTTTTCAATCCATTTACCATCTTTTGTTTTGTAGTATTTCTTACCACCCAATAATGGAGACAAAGGAATAAATTTACCATCCTTAGATAATTTCCCTTTCCTACCAAATCTACCAAAATTGCCTAATTTTGCATGTTCAAATATAACGGAACCAATTTTACCTTCCTTAACAAATTCAAGTGTTGTACCTATTTTCTCTTCTCTATTTTTATTAGTTACAGTTACATTTTTAATGCCTAATTTTCCAATAGCTGCATTTATATCTTGAGCAGATGCAATTTCTTGAAGTTGTGCTATACCTTTAGGTTTTATAGATTTACTAGCCATTATCTCTGATCTACCTTCCCCTATTTTATCTGTAGGTCTACCTTCTCTTACAGCTTGATTAGTTAGTATTCTATCTGTTTGAACAATTAGTGCTTTCATCAACCCACCTTTATCAAATAACTTGATAAATTCTTCAGTAGACATTTTTTGTTTAACCTGGACAGGGAGTCCAGCTGCACTACCAGTTCGTTTCTTTTTTACTCTTCCACCTTTTGTATATAAAGGACTATTTAATAAAACGTTCTCAACGCCTGTAGCTGTACCACCAGGTGTTGTTCCATCGGGTAATCCTTCTTGTAAAATATCTGCTACTAATACAGGAACTTTATCTCCATTTTCATTTAATAAAATCTCACCATCTTCATCAATTTTATATATTATATCTCCATTATTATCTTTTAATGCAGTCTTCAAGTATGGTTTTAAAATCGCAAGATCCTGCTTGTTTAAATCAGCAAGATTCTCTATCTTTTTAACTATAGATTCTAAAATATTATCCCCTTTAACTACTCCACTAGTATAAACAGCTTTTGGGTTATCCATAAACATTGCAATTGTTTCCTTTAAAGCTACTCTAGGTGTTTGTTTATAAGTCTTACCTTCAGTATCAAATCCTTTGGTTCGAGTTTTCATTTTATTATAAACATTTTCAGCTCCAGGAAGATGGTCTTTTATTAAATAAGCTTTCTGTCCTTCTGTTTTATCTAAATCTCCAATAAGATCTTCATCAGTTGCAACGCCATAAGCTTCTGTAATATCTTTTGTTATACCAACACCTCCTTCAATTTTCCTTACATCTACAACACCTAAGTTACCTGCTAAATCATGAGCTCTAACATGACCTCTATTACGTGTAAATCGTTCAATATCAGGATCTAGAGTTGGATCCCATTCATTTACAATCATTATACCTAAATCATCTTCTAAAGTTTTTTGATACATTTGTTTGGCTTCCGCATATGTATTTACCCCCATTCCCTGCATAGCAGCTTCTGGTGCTATCCCAGTAAAATATTGAGGTTTTCCTGTAATACTCCTAGCTATTTGAGTTCTAATACCGCCAGTGTTTTCTAATAATCTTTTCTCCGCTGCTCTAATATCAGATGGTCTTCCACCATAACCTCTAATAGTTTTAATATCTTGAAGATTTTGTATATCAAAGGTACTAGCTTTTATCTTAGGAGCATTCTCCTTCATTTTCTCTTTAGCTTTATCTGTCTTTTCAAGGTGTAATTTTTTTTGTTCAACTAATGTAGCGGCTTTACTATCAATTTGTTCATCAATGGAACTTTGTATTTCATCTAATTTTTTCTTACCAAATTTCTTTCTATGTACTGTTTTCTTTTTAGTTTTAGATTCTCTTTGCCCTGGTTTAGTAGGTGTTTCATCTACTTTTTCTTCAACTTCTGTTTTAAGTTCTTCTCCTATTTCAACACCTTCTTTAAACGCTTTTAGTTGGGCTTTTGTAAATTTACCTTTAGCCACTGAAGTATTATAATCCTTTACAAATTGTTTAGCAGCTTTAGTATTTTCAAATTTAATTTTAGCACCAGTTGTGTTTTGTATTAACCTACGTATTTTATTATTTATTTTATTCCAAAACGTTTCTTTAAACTCAACATCTTTATTAGCTAATGCATCAGATAAAAGTGTTAAAGTTTCTTCTGCTTGTATTTCTTTATCACTATCTAAATATAATTCTAAGCGTTGAACAAAATCACTATCCGCTATAGTACTAGCATCTACATTCTCTAATTCTTTAAATATAGCATTTTGAAGATCTAATACAGCACCATCTTCAGAATTATTTAACATGTCAAAAAGAACGTGGTGGAAAATTTCATGTTCCTTTTCTCTACCAGTACCTAACATTATAATATCTTTTTTATTTAATATTATAGTATTATTATTAGGATTATATGAAGCTTGCCCTTCAAGTTCTATACCCAAATCTTTAGCCTCAGTAGAATCCTCTACCACTAATATTTTTAAATTTTCAGATTTAAAATTCTTAACTTCTTCAACAGCTTGATCTATTATCTCATTCTCTTTCTTTATCTTTTCTTCTGCAGATAAATTTGGATCTATATTTTCTATTTGAGTTGTAACATCGTGGGATATAGCAGCTTCAAAAGTTGTGTATTGCCCTTTATTTGTTCCAACACCTTCTTTATTTAATTGGTCGATTATTTTATTGATATTTGAACCTTCTTTTAATGATGCTTCGAATTTTTTAACTTTCTCACTTTTATATTCTTCTCTTACTACAGTCTTCTTAATAGTGGGAGTTCCTTCTAAATCGGTTCCATAGTATTCTGATCCAAGATCACCAACAACTAGTACTTTCTCACTTAATCTTTTTAATTCCTCTTGAGCAGCTTTTATCTCTAATTCTAAATTTGCACCAGCCCCTTTATTTTCTGGGTTTATCTTTTTTAATTGATCATTTTTACCTTCTATTAACATCATTAATTCGAAAGCTCTTTGTTTATCTTTGCTATTTAATTGATAATCAATTTGCTGCATAGCATTAAAAACCTTCTCTTGATTTTCAATTTCTTTATTAATAGCTGCAGTTTTTTCGTCCATTTGCTTTTTAGTTATCCTCCCCTCTTTGAAGTCTATTGGTAATTCAGCTATTTCCCCTAATTTTTCTGCGCGATATACTGTCATGTTATCAACTGTATAATTAGAATGAGACAATTCGAACTGTTGAGAGTTTAATTTCTCTAGGTTTTTTAATTCGCCAGCTTCACCTATAGTTTGACTTACAGCATGAAAAACACCAATAGGACCTCCAGCAACAGCAGAGATAATAGATAGTTCTTTTATTTCTCTCCACATTTCAGCTGAATTCCAATCAGGATTAGAAAACCCACTAGCATCTTTACCTTGTTTAGCTCCATTCCACTTCATCACAACATTCATTAAATCTTCAGCTCCCCATTGAAATATTTCTTGTAAATTTTCTGTTATGATCTCAGCACCAGTTCCTACCACAGGTCTAATAACACCTTTTAAAGTTAATGCTCTTACCTCTTGATTGAATATTTTAGTTACAGTTTGTGAATTTAATCCTTTACCTCCTCTTTGTATTATTTTTCCAGTTATCCAATCAGCAACTTTATCACCACCTTTAGCAGATAACGCATCTAAACCTATTTTATCTAATTTAGATATAACCCAATTAGTACTCATAGCATATATGAGTTTATCATCATAACTCATTCCTTTATATCGATCTATAACTTCATCGTCTAATGGTTCGCCATTCATATCTAAACCCTTTTCAAAAGCTGTCATACGCTGCATTGTCATATTAGTTGATCTTAGAAACATTGGTGTATTAACATTTATACCCCATTTAGCTGCTCCTTTTACCTTTTGACCAACACCTGATTTTATCCAAGTTTTAAACGCACCTGCACCACCACTAGTACCACCACCCATTCCAGCCATCATGACTAAATCATAAACCATATCTATAAATGTTCCATATATTTTCCCACTCATTGAATTGTTAAACTGCGTCTCCCATTCATCATCAAGATTTACTTGAAACCATCTCTCATTCTGAGCATGCAAATCTTTATCAAATTTATCAGCACCTTGCTGTAATTTTTTTATATCTTTTGTATTATAACCCCAATTTTCCGACCAAGATTTACTTTTTTTCTTCATTAATTTTTGGGCTAATTGATACCCTTTAGTTCCTTTTTTAAATGAAGATCTAATTTGACCACCTATAAAACCTTGTAACTCACCTAAACCTAATCCCATTTCGTTTATACCCATCCCTATAAATCTAGTTGCACCAAACATATAGTTAGCTAAGCCACCTAATGTATTAACAGCATTTTGAGATAACCTATCTACAGTGTAAGCCGCGTGATGTGCTAAAGTGCTTTTTATAGGTCTATTTTTAAGGCGATCTTGATTACTAAGTGCTAGATTATAGGCTACTGCCAAACCCTTTTTTCTTTCAGCATTGAGCTGATCAGCAAAACTTAATTTACTTGTTAAATCTAATATTTCCGCATTAATTCCATTTTGCTCATTTTTTAAGGATTTATTATATTTATCAACGGTTAACTCCTCACTAATATAGCCATCATCACCCATTATTCTAGCTTTATTAAATACAATTTCAGTACCAGAATGGGGGGAAATTAAAGTTATATATGTTTCTGTATATTGGTCCTTTATAGCTAATCCACTTGAACCTTCTATACGTTTTGCTCCACCACTCTCACCATATTCAGTTGCAATCTCAGTTTCACTACCAGGTTTTACAGTCCATTTACTCAAGGGTATTTTACGATATTCTTGAACAACTTCATTATATTTATTTATATTGATAGTATGTTGTTCTTCAGTGGCAAGTAATTCTTCATATTTCCTATCAAATCTTGGACTCTGATCAAAAGTATTTATTTTTTCAATTTGTCCTTTGTCGTTTGTAACAATATCTTCAGGGTTTTTGGTTAATTTTATTAATTGTTCTGATATCTTTTTTAATTTCCTTCTACTGCGGTTAACAGGATTCTCTTTTGCTTTAAATGTAACTTCCATAGGTAATACAGCTCGTAAATTCTTACCTACAAGATCTTCAAGGCGTTTTATCTTTCCATAATCATTATCTAAGTCGTGCATTATTGGCTCAATAAAATCTATATTTGATTGAGTCATAGCTCTAGTCATGTCACTTAAAGCATCCGCAGCATTAAAAGGATCGTATAGGTCCAAATAGCGCATATCAAAATCAGTTTCCTTACCCTTCATCCATTCACGAATTTCTTCTATATCTTCTTCGTGCCCTTTGTAATTACCTGTTTGTTGAGTCCATACTTCAAATCCAGAAGCACCTCCAACTGTCGTCTTAATTAGATTATCATCCATCACTGGAACAGAGTGAGAAGGGGCAATTGCTCTAAAGGTTCCATCCCATTTATCATACCAAACTGGATTACCTTCAGCGTCATCAGATTGTCTTTCCCTTATTACTCCAGGATAATACTTTTCGCCATTTACTATCTTGAATGCTTCAAGAATTGGGGTATTTGTTTTCAACATATCTTCAATCCATTTTTCTCCAATAGCATCTTCCATGGGTCTATATATATCTTCTTCTAAATTACTCAAAAGTTCTCCGTAACCTTCTAAATAACTGCCTACACCTCCTCTAATAGGTTCTCCAAATTGATCGAACGCAACATTAGCATACATAGTAGGACCACGCATTCCAGGTCTATTTTCAAAATAAAATCCATAACCCTTAAATGGAGAGTTATTAAAGTCTTTTTCAAAATAACCATTAGTCAGTGTATAATGTCCGTTTTCTTCATCATCTATCTCATCACCGCTCGAATCTTTTGGAGAAAAAAGATGATTAATTGCTTTATTTACTACTCCTCGAGCATTATAATCTATTTTACCTTCAGGTATTAAATCTTCTTCTTCACTATCTTCTTCTTTACTGCTATATGGTAATCTGTATTTGACAGGTTCTCCAGTGTTAGGATCTACTATCAAATCTGCTTTATCTACTTTAAAGACATGATCAATAAATTGATTTAAAGCCATTCCCTTAATATAGTCATCAACATCTCTACTTATTTCAAGATAAGGGGCGGTTTTTAATTCAGGAAGTACTTGATAAAAAGGAAGTATATTTGGATTATCTTTAACAATTATATTACCATCTTCATCACTATATACTAATTGAATATCACCCTCTTCTCCAATAAATTCTCCGGGTGTTGTAGATATAGCAAAGTCACCATGAAAAGGACTTTCGTAATATGGTTTCGTAGGATCACCCTTCCTATATTTACCAAATGAAGTTTCTACTTTAGGAGTGGTTCGTATACCTAATAAAGTTAAACCCTCGTCATCTGGCACCATAGTAAATGTTCCATCACCATTATTGACTTGTTCCACTCTTCCCACGACACCTTCTAAAGCTGTTAATGCTTTTGAACTAAGTTCTTTTACAGGTACATAATTAGCTGTAAACTTATCTATATTTGCTTTACCACTTCCTATTTTACCCTTCAAAAATTTTTTAAAGGCTAACTTATTAACTATCCCCTTTTTTTGAGCATTACTTCTAGTTTGTATACTATTAAACTCTTCTTTAGTTATATCTTTCCACCCATCCTCTGTTTTCTCTTCATAATATTTTTTATCATCATATACAACTTCTCTTACTTCATTAGGGTGGAATGTAGGATCCATGTAATTTTCAAACTGAGTATTAATAAAAGCAGCAACATCGTCATCTGCCTCTGTTTTTTCTAATTTACCTATTAAATCACTTCCTAATTCTTTATCCCAAGCTAATTTCTTACCTTTCACCTTATCTAATACATCTACGACTTCCCCAACAGCACTTTCTTTATGTGTTTTATATTTCTTTTCTAAAGCATCAAATTCTTCACTATCACCCATGCTAAACTCAACTTTTTCCTCTCCACCAATAGGTGTAATATCCGGGTTATTTTCAAATAATTCATCAATTGATATAGTCTTAGCTTTGGCTATTTCTTTTAGTTGAGTATATGTATATTCCTCCTCTTTAAATGTATACTTCTTATCATCAGGTGGATCTGTTTCTTCAACTTGTGTTTCAATATCCACCACTTCTTCATCACCGTTACCATTACCATTACCATTGGTAAGTGTAATATCTGGATTACTAGTGAATAACTCATTTAATGTAATGCCCTTAGCATCTGCAACTTGAGTCAACTGGTCTTCCGAATATGTAGTGTCTTGGAAAGTATAGTTATTTTCTGGCATACTTATCTTCTATATTGTTGTGAATTCTTATAACCTTTCTCAGCTAGAGTTAAATCACTTTGTAATTCTTTTTTCTTCTTTGGATCTTTTTCTGCTGCTATCATTTGCTTTAAACTTGTTATTCTCCCTTTATAAAGCTCGTGCCTACCGCTAGTTAATTTATCTTTTGTCAATCCCTTTATATCTATAGTTTTTATTTCATCATTAGTAGGAGATGTTTTTTGATGAGCATCAACACCACTCCATGAAGATTTATCATTAGCAGTTTTTATAAGATCTCTAGTATTTCTACCTGAATTAAACTTCCAATCTACTAGTTCCTTTTTAACCTCATCTGGTAATTTATCAAACTCTGCTCGAGTCATTTGTAGATCATGTAGTATTGTTGTATTACCTTTAACTCCACCGACTAAAGGATCATCTGGTCCATCACCTATAATATATTTATCTATAGTGGCAAGAGCTTTTTCTTCTTTAGTTCCTTTCACTTTATTAAACTCTTTTAATAATGCCTCACCTTTACTACCTTTACCTCCTGTACCACTAAATCCATAATTACTAACACTATTTCCATCGAAATCACCCATAGAATTTTCAAAATTCATTATATCTCTAATATAATCTTTTCCATCTCCTGTATTTGTTTTTAATATTTTATTTTTCATTTTACCTGTTGGAATAGTTTTGCTCTTTCCTGTAGAGTCAGTATAAACTAATGATATATTTTTATCTTTATCACGCGTAGCATATCCTCCATAATTTCTCCATTCCTTATCTTCATCTTTAGTTTCATCTTTAGTTTCATCTTCAGTAGTAACTTCTTCTTCAGTAGGTGTTTCCTCAGCTATAGTTTCTTCAATGGTAGTTTCTTCAGGAGTAGTTTCTTCAGTGGTAATCACCTTCAATCCACCTTGGAACTTATTAGCTGCTGTATTAACATCAAATTCAATCTCTACTTCTTCATCTATTTTCATTTTCCCTGGACCTTCTTCAGTAAAACTCCCAATATTAGTACTAGTCCCTGCTAAATCTTCTTCTTCTACAGTAGGTGGTTCTGTAAGCATATATTTTTCTTCATAATCTAATCTTAAACCATTCTCTAATATATCTCTTTGTGTTTGAAGTACGGGAACTGTTTCAGCTAATTGCTCATCACTCCCCTCCCAAGGACCAAAAGGAGATGCACCTCTTTCTTTATAAGTTCTGATATTATCACCTTCATCAGTAGTATGTTCCCTTAAGTTTTTCTCCCAATTTTCCCCATACCATGTTTCTGCTAATCTCTTTTCTGTATCAGTTAATTGATCTATTGGTTTGTTTTGTATTAATTCTAATCTCTTTATATTTTTTGCTATAGCTCCATTATATAAATTAATAGCCCCATTAGAATTTAAAGTATTTGTAAAATCATATTCATTTAATCTTTTTTGTAATTCTACATTTATTTCTTTTGGATCAGTTATTTCTATTTTTGTATCCCCCTTTTTTATAGTTAACACACCACCATTTTTATCACCTTTAAAACCAACACCTAAACCAGGAGCTCCTCCTCCACCATTATGCATTATATTTGTTACTTCAGATGGATCACCATGTGTTGGAAAGAAAGGAATAGGATTTTTTGGATCTAATTGAGTTTTTAACAATGCGGAGTTATATATTATACCACCTGAATCTTTTACAGTAAAATTACCTCCTTTATACTCGGCTCCATCGAGAATTTCTTCTCTTTCTTCTGGTGTCATGGCAGCCATCTCTTTGGCAGTATATGTAGTTGGTTCTATTTCCCAGTATATTTGTTTAGTATCAGGATTTATTTTACATCTTACATTTTTACCTCCATTTTCAGCAAACTCTCTTCCAAAAATATAATTATTATTATCAACTCTATCTAAATCTAATGAATTTGGTTCACCTGGACTATTCTGCATTATCTTATCGTACTCCTCTGATAATGAACCTTGAACTCCTATGCCATTGGCTATTTCATCTGGTAAAGTTAAAAGATACGCTTGAAGTTCAGAGCATTCTAACGCTGTTAACGAATCAGATCCTCCACCACCAGAACAACTATAGTACATATCTTTAATTTCCCTAACAACTTGTTTTGTACTAGAAGGTTGATCCGCACCAAGTAATCCGGCGTCTGCTAATTCTTTATTTATTTTATTAGCATCTTTCCATTTGGCTTTTAATCTCTTTTCTTCTTGTTTTCTAGTTTTTTCTGCATTTGCAACACTAGCTTTATTAAGATCATCAAATGTCTTTTGAAAACTAGCTTGTACAGTAGCCACACCTTTAGCCATCGCTAATACTCCCATTGAATCTTTAATTATATCTGGTTGTCTGTATGTACCCATATCTTATATATTTCTAAAATTAACGTCAATTAAACTATAATTCACCATATCATAACCGTCAGCATTCTTAATAACAGCATTTTGTGGTATTTCATCAGACATGACACCTTGAAAATAACCCTCACCATATTTTACATCTTTATATTTAAAACTATAAATTTTTAAACCACTAGGTGAATAACTTATTAATTTGATATCTTTCTTTAATCTTCTATCACTCATTCCAGATATTATATTACCAGCTCCTCCTGTTAAAGAACTAGCAATAGTTCCAATCATTTGCATTTTTGCAGCTTTAGCTTCAGATTCAATTAATCTTTCTTGATCTATCTGTGCTTGAGTTCTATCTAAGTCCATCATTTCTCTTTCATTCTGTTGTTCCCAAGCCCATTTTTCTCCTTCTCTTTCTTTAGCTTGAACATCCATAGCTCCTTGTGCTGCCAACTTTTGATTTGCTGCCTCTTGTTGTTCTAAACTAGCTGAAATACCTTGTTTGCTTTTTAACGCGGCTTGTGCTAGAGCTGTAGCACCTCCGGCTGAATATCCACTTGCTCTTAGAGTATCTAAAGTGTTTGCTAAAGCTATATCAGCTTCTTGAGCTTGAAATTCTGATGCTTGAGTTGCGACTCCAAGCCTAGCATATTCATTAGTCATATCAAGATATGGATTTGTAATGGCTTGCATGCTAGCTCGTTGGTCTTTTATTGTTCCTTCTAATGTTTCACGTTTATTTCTAGCATTTCTATCTGTTCTATTAGCGCTAGATACTCCTGCTGCTCCTACTCCTACTGCGGCTACCATTCCTACCACGGCTACTGCTGTTGCTGCTCCCATAGTTTCTAATTTATTGTTTTTATTAATTCATATGATGGTGAACGATCTACAGTCCATCCTAATTTTTCAAAAGTATTAATTAAGTTATTGTGTTTACCTATAAATAATACGTATTTAAATCCTTGATCTCTACAAACGTTCTCAGCGGCTGTTATAAGCAGCTCTAATGCGTCCTGTCTGTCATTATCTCTATAATCTGGATCAGATATAATCCATTCAAGCCAAACTCCCTTAGAATTAGTTGTGTATATAAATCCAGCTAATACTGGTTTACCATCCTTTTCAACCATAAGTCCACCTAATCCATTATCAGGTAATGCATCTCTTGAAGGTGCCATCCATTTAGGCCATTGTTTCCACCATATAGTTAGTGGTTCCCAATCTTCTTCTTTTAATCTTCTTATATTTAATTTCATTTAATTTAATTTAATATGATGATGGAGCATATGTTGTTGTTACAGCAAATAATTCTTTCATAAAACCTAATTGTGTATCCTGATCTGTAGTTAATTTTATAGTAGCATAATAACCTTTAATGCCACTCATTACATTGCCATACGGCCAAGATGACGTTTCAGTAAATTGTACTTCACCTGAGAAAGGAGATGCAGTATTGTTTATTATAGTGGCTACATATTTATTTTCTCTTCTATTAAAACCACTATACATTACTTGTTCACTCAATGAATCTATATACCTACCTTCTACATAACTATTTATACGTGAGGTTTGATCACCTACAGCGTACCAATCACCAATGCTCCAATTTTCTGGTGAAGGATATTTAATTGGTTCCGTTAAATCACTATTCATTCGTTCTACATACCAACCACTACTACCTTCGTAATTTATTGTTTGAAAATTTTTCGACAATGATGGTTGATCATTAAAAATAAACTCTATAGAAGCAGGATTAATAACATTGTAAAACTCTCCTCTTCCGCCACCAGCACTTTCGTTATAATGACGATACAATGTATAACCATTAACAGAATAAAAATCATTTTTTAAGCTGTCCATAGCCGTGGGCATATATGTATAAAAACTAACCCATCCATTTATATCTTCATCATAACCTACGGTACTATAATGTGTTGTATATGGAGGTTCACATATGATTTCCTCATCCACATCTTCACAAACACATGATCCATTAGAAAAAGTATTCCATTGTAATGATACTGTATAATTCTTATTATGAGTATCAAACGCGCCTAGTATTGTATCACCTTTGTAAGATACGAATTCTATACTATCTGGCCAATCACTTGTCAGACAACCCACTATTCCAAAATCTATACCATAAAAAACTGTATTCATTGTTACCTGCATCAAATCGCAATCTACCCTAGATACCCATATATTTGAAACATTCCCATTCATAGATAATAACATACCAGGTTCTATAGTATCACAAGGACATCCACCTGGATCTAGTTCAAACGTTTGAACTCCTTGACATGGGTTAAGATCAAAAAATGGTATATATGTAGCTGAATAATGTAACTGACCATCTTTAATTAATGATAACGTATCTCTAAAATAATCTTTCATACCATAACTAGATACTTCAGTGAGACCATTATGTGATAATCTCATTATAGTACCTCTACTCTTATCAGCAAAATACTCTCTTATACCGTACTTTGCAAATGACTCTGGATTAGTACTTATTCCATATTGTCCAGCATAAGCTTGTACAGCACCTATAACAACATTAGATTGCGTTTGCATAGGTGAACCTTCTGCTGTATAAACAGCATCTTTATCTATTAATGCTCTACTTACTTTATTTTCTTGGAATATTATTAAATTAGTATCTTTAGCATATAATTTTTGTATAGAACCATAAGCTGGATCAACACTTTTAGTTATATCTTCAGCAGTGGAAAATACATTAGTTTGATTTATACCTGTTCTAGAATTATAAATACCAGAATATGTCATAGAATTAAACTTATCTTGTTGTTCAGGAAATTCCTCTACAACATACGCTTTAACTCCAAAGTCAACACTTGTATTATTATATCCCCCTCTTATTCTAGCTTCTTCAATAAACCAATTTCTTTCTCGTCCTTCTTCCGGCGACGGATTAGTATTAGTTAAACTACCACCACCAACACCAAAAGTTCCGCAATCAGGTAAATTACCTGTTCCACTATATGAATTCCAATCTCTTCCACCCCAAGGAAAACAAGGGTATCCTTTAACATCACCACTATCTGCTATTGTTTCTATTTCATGACCCCATGGTAAACCTGGCCATGTAGGTAATAGATAGTGACTATCAGCATCGCCATAGGGATCATGTCCTGGAGCATATCCACTAACAGATGTTGTAACTGTACTTTGATAATCGTTAAGAGCTGGATCTGGTTGATCTTGCGCTGTATCTCCGACAACCTTCTTTATCCAAAAAGAGTTAAAATATTTTATAGGTATTGAGTAAGGCATAAGTTATAATTACTTTATTTTTAAGATGTTTACACTAACCATTATATATAGTACAATTGTCACAACACCACATTGGGTTAAGTCTTACACTCCAAGATGGTAATGTTATAGGTACATCCCATTCAAAATATAATCCAGAACTTCCATGAGCATTTGACCTATCTGTAACACGTAATGTTACTACATATCTACCGCCTGGTAAAGCGTTACCTAATTCAAGTGGAGAACTCCACCCTGAATAACCATTGGGATTATCAGGGTTACCAGCGTAAATAGCAGCTTTTTGAATATTATCAATCGGAGTTGGACTAAGTCTTTTCTTGAAAAACTTCTGATTGGAATTAACATCTCCTAATTTAGTAGTAGGATCAATCCCACCTAACCAAAATAAATTTCCAGAAGCATTTGGTTGTAGAGGTTGATGAGTTGGTGGATTATCAATAAGGTATCTTTGAGGTACCCATGCACCACCATAATTCCAGGTGCCACCAAATGTTTCTACCTCTTGAACATTATCCACCCACATTTCATTAAATTGATAAAAAGTATTATCACCATTTTGTAATTTCATCATATTAGGTGCATTACCTATATTGGGACCACCTCTAAAATTCGCAAAATTACCTAATCCATTTGCGTTATTTAATATAGAATTTAAATCAGGCCAATAATGATGAGGATATACTCCTAATCCATTAACATCATATTCATTATATTTTGAACCTACAATGTTTTCACCGCCTTGCATAACATCTAATTGTGATGTATTATTATGCCAATATACTGGACCACTAGGTAATCTACCTATTAAAGAATCAGGATCTGGATTAGCGTCATGTACATCTTGGTATAAACCAAACACAACTTCTCCTTGTCCCATCCATATAATATCACCACCTTGTCCTTGTATATCAGTATTTCCATTATTCCCCCATCGTGGAGCATATGGAACAAACATACTAACTTGATACATACGTGGAATACTAAACACAAGCTCTCTACCTACACCATCTCCATTGGGTTGAGGTTCAGTACCAGGAAAACTACCCCACACTCCATTAGTAGCTTCAAATACTCCATCCCAATCATGGTAGTATGATTGCTGAGCACCAACAGATGTACCACTATAACATGAACTTGTACTCATTAATTGTAAATTTAAAGGATATTGCCCACATGACATTAATCCTCCTGTTCTTGGATAAGTTTCAGTAGTTGCACCATATCCAGAACCATCTATTGCTGCTTTCCAGTTAAAATAAGCTCCATAAGAATACATCGAACCAGTATCGGTTGCTAAGGAAGCGTTAGGTGCGTAATATCCTGTACCATACGTCTTATAATAAAGGCCAGTCCCTGATGATACTTGCTCAAACTGCCATGAACTAGTAGGAATCCACTGCTTCTCCGTTGGCACTGATCCACCTACACTTCCGTCAGCTATAATTCGTCCATATGCTGGTTGAACGTTAGCATGACCAGATTCAGGACCTTCATTTGCATAAAAAAGAGTTCCACTAAATTCTGCTGCATTTAAACCCATTTTATAACAACCATACGTTGAAGTTAAATTCATACGTTGTCCTATAGCAATAGTCTTTGTCGACCAAGCATCTACCTCACCATTATAATAACCAAAATTAGGATCGCATGTCCAGTCTTTTATCTCTTGTTTTCCAGGCCACACATTCCTCTCATTAGGCGCTCTATTATGGCATGTGCCAGTTTCATATATTGTAGTTTGTGTTCCATCCAATAATCTAGTTATTATAAATTTAAATGTATACTCATTCATAGTTGGATTCCGCCAACAATGAAAACCAGGATTATGTATGCTATGCGGAGCTATTTTTACTCTATACTCTCCAGGTCCACCCGCTGGTTCTAATTCAAATTGTGGTGTGTGAGGAACTGTTATTGGTGGCCAAGGTCCAGCTTGCACTGTTGTAGTAACTTCTACTAAATCAATTGTACAACCTATTCCTAATGGTGTAAAATTAGGTCCTAATGCTTGAAAATCCCCAGATATAATAGTACCATAATCATCTGATTCACTCCAATTAAGTTCAGGGTTACTAATACCTATAGGAAGTGTATTATCATTATTTATTATATTGTAATTTAATTCCGATACTAAACCACTGGTACTAGTTTCCCAGAATATATCTAAAAGTGATTCTACTGGAGCAGTTTCATATACGGCTAATGTGGGACCACTTCCAAACCATGTATTTTCTATATCATCAAAAACACTATATGTATCACTACAAGGATTTAATCCTTCATGAGAAACACCAAATTGATCTCTAGTATCTACTTTAGCTATTAATGGGTTTGTTTGGGATTTATAAAATTGATGTGGTAATGTTGGTGATTCAGCGGGGGTTAAAACACCTAGATTAAGTTCTTTCATGGTAGCTACAGTAACTGCTATATCCCATTTTTTCCCTGGATCATATTGAACATTAGAATAACTTTCAAATGCACCTCCAGCTCCGTCAGGCCAACTAGGTCTATCTATTATGTTCTGAACTCTACCATACATTCGCACTGAACTAGCAAATTTATCTTGAGTTGGTCCAACTTCTTTTAAATCACGAGGTATTTTATTAATATTATCACCAAATAAAACTATGTGAGATGTTCTATTATGATTACCATCTGGATAATCAAGCACAGGTAAAGATGGAGTTACAGTAATTGTATCAGCTGGATCTTCTACAGATACTTCCTCTCTTCCTTCTTGATCACATGGATAACCAGCCATTGCACCTGGTAAATAAACATTATAATACTCTTGCTCAGTTTGCTTAACAACCATCTTCCATGAATACCAACCTAATGGATTAGTAGGTTTTATTACAGCATAACCACCATATTGAGGAGGTGAAAGTGGATTAAAATCACATTCTGGACAACTTAAAGAAGGATTAAGTATACGAAGTTGTATAGGTTGACCTGATACGAAACCAATACCTGTTACCACTAGATCTACTAATGTTTGATCAGGTGGATGTACATTGGCACTCCAAGTTCCTCCACTATCTATATAAGTTCCGGATGTATAATCGTATTTAAATATAGAACCAGTTACAGTACAAGGCGCGGCCGGAAGTGGCCCACACGGATCGCAAGGTGGTATAGTGGCATGACACCAAAAATTACCCACTCCCATGTTCCAAAGCCCTGATACCTCCATTATTGATCCATCATCGTGTTGGTAAACACCAGGATAACCATTATTAAGTTTTTGCTCTGGTATAATATTTTGAAATGTTGCTCTTAACTGATCACCTGGCCAAGTATCATTAGGATCTACAATATGATTCTTGTCAGTTATAAGGATGTCTTCTATATTTTTATAAGAATGATATATAGTTGATCCTTTTGCTGTAGGATCTTCATTGTCCACTCTAATATTAGATAGAATAACATCAGATTGTCTACCATATCTATCTGACAATACAACTCCAACTTGATAAGTTCTGTTTTGTTTTAGAGTATGATTTTGATATTCTTTTCTAACATAATAATCTGGATCTTTCCATCCTCCACCACCCATTAAAGGAAGTTCAGGTTTAGCATCAATTTGTAAAGTATAATCTAAAGTTTCTGGAGAAGTATGTTTGTCTATAAAATTTCCATATATAATTCTGTTACCCGCTACTTCTTGTGCTAAAGCTCGAATGGGTACTTCATCACTTACTCTTGTTGTTTCTTTAGGGGGTAATGTTTTCCATGGTTTTCTACTTTGATAATTATAAGGTAAATAAATATCAAGTAAATTGTTAAAATCTTCTAATATTAAAGTATCTAATACTAAAACTTGATTAGAATCACTTTCTCTATATAAAATATCAATTTCAATTACGTGTAACTTATTATTTACTGTATCCCAATTACTTTGTGTTTCACCATATCTAGGAGAAGGTATATTTAATGTTACATCATTAACTTTGTTCTCCATAAACTTAAGAACAGTGCTATCATATGTTTCACTCTCTTGTCCTACTAACGGTAAATTATCTTCAGCATTATCACCAATAAAATATCCATCTTGCTCTGGTACAAATGCTATTTGAGTGAATGGTGCCATTAGTGAGTATTCTCCATCATCAAACTTAAATCTGTAACTAAATCTAACAAATTTATCTTTTAAAAATTTAGGATCACCTGGCCAAGCTTCATCAAAATGTGGATTTTGGCGTTGGAAATATATTGCCGAGTCGGTGCCTCCAAGATCATTTATAGTACCTGCCACATTGGGTCCAGATAAAGTGATTTCTGTTTCACCAGGATTAGGCCATGCTACACTGTCTACTTGGACGGGAGGCCACGTAACGTATTTTCCCGTAATTAGATCTCCATTAAGAACTGCATTTGAATTAGGTTTGATATTATAATATTCTCCTTTTAATGTAAGTGACCCTACACCACCCTCAATCATTACAGCTGAAGCATGAATAGGTAAATATTCACTAATCCTATCTTGCATGCTACTATCAAAAACTATATGAGGACTAGTATTTTCATTGAGTAACAGTATAGGATCAAAAGGATAATATTTTGCAACGGAAATTTGATCTTCACTCGTATAATAATTTGCAGTTTCTCCTAATGCTACATTAATTTTTCTAGGTTGATTTCTATTATCAGTCCAAAATAATAAATTTTCTACTAGATTAATACCTGTTATTATATGAGTTTTTGAAAAATTAAGAAAACTACCTTTTACTAATATCGTATACGTATCTTCTTTTGTATTATATGAGATTATATAATTTTGAATTGTAGTAGTAGCTCCTAGCAAAATGGGTACACCAAAACCAGCTGCATTATTATCTAAATTATTAGAGGAAGTATCTGTATAATTAGTTAAAAATAAAAATAAACGATCATTAGATTCATCTATAAAATGTCCTATGATTTCCGTATGAGTATCATTAATACCAAAATCTTCAATTTCTATATTACCTAAGATATTCTCTAATGCCCCAACATCCATTCCTTCAGATTTACTTATCTGAATATTAATTCCTTCACGATATTGACCATTAGGGAGAATTCTACCATCCAAGTCTTGATTCATTTTAGACTGAATGAAGGTGTTTTTCATTTCTGCCATTTACTTAATATTTAATCCATTTAGATTTTCCTCGCATGATCTGTACAAACTCACTTGACTTGAGATTTGATAAACGTATTTTAGCATTTCTAAGTGCTGCTCTACGATCCTTTTTAAATCGTTGTACTACATATTCTTGCACCCCAGATCTACCAGCTAATATACTATAAGCTATATGCATGTATAACGCTTCTTCAGCTAACTTAGGTATTCTAGTTTCTTTATCATAAGATAAACCATCAGATATATATTCTAATATAATAAGTTTTTCACTTAAATTGCTACTAAAAGAGAATTTACCTTCTCTTTCGTTTATAGTGAACCAACCATTGTCTTGAGCTAATTCTGGTAGTAAACCATAATTCTGACCTAACAATCCTACTCTCCAATTTTGATACCAATCTCTCCCTAATCCTGTAGGGTCAAATAACGGACTTGTAGTAAAATCCTCCGGATTTGCCTCCCATCTTTCCTCAGTTAAGGATGTTCCTTCTAAATTCTCTCCATGACTATCTTGTAATGGTATTCCATAGCCTTCTGATGGAAAACTAAAACCATAGTTACTTGTGGTAATATTTGTATCTTGAATAGGTGTTTCATAAGGATTACCTGTTAATGTAGTAGGGTATATAATACGCTTTATTCCGTTTTTATCTATCCACGACACATTAACATAGTTCACATAATCTTGTGGTATAATCACAGATAAAGTTGGTGGAATTGTTATTTCTTGAGATTTGATACTTTTAAGCGTATCATAAGAGAATTCTTGAAGTCCACGTTTAGCATGGAACATAACGTCGGTACGTTTAGCATTAGGAATAAGTTTACCTGCCCCAACGTAACCTATAAGAAAATTATTCACTATGTCAGTTATAGTAATATATTGATAGTCTCCATAATTAGGTGCACCATCAACTAGCATTGATTTTAATCTTACTTGAATGTAGTAACCACCAAGAACTGCGATTCCTGCTACACCGGTATTGGTATCATAAAATTCTATAGCACTCCAATCTTGGGTTTCAGAAAATTGTGATACTCTAAACCCCCATTGACCACCTACTGGTGCTGCTATTCCCCCGTTAGATCCATCCCATAATACATATGGATCTAATCCTCCAGTACTAACCATTAAATCAAAGTTATTTAACATGAAGTTAGGGTCAGCTGGATTCCATGTTGCATTATCAAAAGCTGATAGTGGGGCAGCTGGAACACCCATTTCTAGTACTTCATCAAAAGTGTAAATAAAAGGTCTGGTTGAAGTACCATCTGCAACTCGCGCTTGATGTCCTACATAGTACTGTTCATTGGTTTCGTTTATAAAACCTCCATCAGGTGAATTTGCCATGTTTTATTGTTTTTCATTCATTTCAGTGACTGCTATCTCTTTGGCCGCGGCTTGTACTATTTGTGGATCTCTAATTACTACACCCGCATATTTTAATATACTTAAAATCACTTTTACTTGATCTGTATCTTGTAATTCAAAATTTTGGGATCCAGTTGTGGGAATAAAAGGAGCCACTGCTCCTGGAGATCCATCCCATATATATTGACCTACACTTCCTGTACTATAAGCCCATACCACATCTACTGGTTTTCTTATATAAGAAACTGAAAATTGATTATATGGAAGTGCTGTTACAGGATCTATTTTAACTAAATCGCTAGGTTGTATAAATATACTTCCATTCTCATATAAATATAAAGGATAATCTTCACTAGGCCTAGTGAGTTTAGACATGTTTATCCTAAGCCACTCATTTCTATCAACTCTTTCTATCTCTTGTTCATCTTTATAAATTACAGTACCTATTACATATATTGGAGTTGTAAGAGCTGTTGTATTATACTCGTTATTAGCAACCCAAGTAGTTGTTGGATCTAATGGCTGTATTTCTTTAAGTGCAGATAATTGGTTATCTATATTCTTAACTCTATCACCGTATTCACTTTCATTTTGAGGTACTCTTAGTTGCTGATTTAAAGTTTCTAAGTAATCATCTATAATCTCTAATTGTACTTGTGTAGCAATATTATTAAATTCAAACGGAGATAAATAACCTCTTTGTTCTTTATTAAGTATCAATAATACGGTTTGATAAACTGTGTTTACGTTTATAGCCATTATAAATATTTTTATATAGTAAAAAAGGCGGCGTTATGCCGCCTTTATTATTATTACAGGTTATTATAGTTTTATCCAAACTTTTTCTGTATTGATTTATATACTTCTAAACCTTCATCAGTTTGAAACCAAGCGGCCATAGCTGAATAAGGATTTTCATCAAACGGTACTTTCATTAACTTTTTACCATTAGAAGCCCACGAAAATGTTCGTTGATCTTGTGCTAGCTTTATAATATTAGCTTCAGTCGCTTTTATAGCAAAATTTCTTAATTGAACATTCTCATCATTAGCTAATGCTAAAAATAACTTAGGATTTCTTTTAGCCATTAAAACAATATCTCGTTTTATTTCTTTAGAACTAAGTTTATTTACACTAGAACCTTCTTCAACTCGTAAAATAGCTTCAGCATGTTCTATATCCATATTTAAAGCAGCAGTCATTGCATGATTTTCTATTTCTAGATCTTCTAAATCGTCATGAGCTTCAGCAACGTTATCTAATTCAGCATATCTCATATTTAATTGAGGATGATATAAAGACAATAACTTCTGCAAGTTTTGTTTTTCTTTAGGTACAAATAATGCTCCATCATTAAAAACTATATGTTGCAAGGTAGCTTGTCCTTTTTGTTCATCAACAAATGGTGAAGCCTGATTAGTGGCATATCTAAGTTCTCTTTGATTACCACTTTCATTATCAAAATGTAATAAAGGAAATCTCCTTGTATGTTTAGATGGTAAAGTATATGTTAATGGGGATCTACCATGTAAAAGATAATAACTTCTATCTTTTACTTCCCATGTTGTATTTTCTTCCATAATATAATATAATTAAATAGTTAAAAAAGACCCCAAATTAATGAGGTCTTATGTTAATTGTAGTTATTAGGTTAAACCAACGATTGCAACTACTGTATCGGCATGCAAATATGCATCGTCACTTGCTATTATGCTTTCCACATTTGGAATAGCATAAGGATCAGCCACAGCAGCTTCAACCGCAGCTGTAAACTCAACTCGAGCCGCAGCTGCTAACGCGCCAGTAGTACCAAAACCACCACCTGCTACTTCTACTTCCACAGTTCCAGTATCAATCGTTAGATCAAATGCTGTTGCGCTAACACCAGCAACTGTAATAGGAACAGTGACGTCGTAAATAGTCGCCAATGGTTCATTTGTTGTTATTTTTATAAGTGCCATAATTTTATATTTTTAAGGGTTAATAAATTAATCTGTAAATAATACAAAATTATTAGCAGCTTGCACACACAGACATCTTTCAGATAAATAATGGATTTCCATTGCATCTAAATCAGAAGTGTAAGCACCTCCAACAGATCCAGTGATCCATGATTTCATTCTTCTATCATCCGTTTGTGAAGCTCTATATCTCACGTGTAAGAAAGGTCGTCTTATGTTTTGACCAAGCATTTGATCATAAACAGTAGATGTACCAGCAGGTATTAAAACACCTTTGATATTATCAACCATTCCACGAGTAGAAGCATCATTTAAGTATTTCCAATCGGTTTTGTAGAAGTCGTAAGAACCTCTTCTAAAACCAGTGAAACCAAAATTTAACGCCATCTCATCTGAGTTATCAAATAGACCATAAGATACTGAAGAAGCAGCAGCATAACCACCACCAGCTTGAGCACCGATCATATCATCAAAATCAAGAGCAGTACCTCTATCTAAGAAAAGCATGTTTTCTTCAATAGCACCTTGCTTATCTAGTTGTTGGAGTATTTGGTCAAAATCGCCTAGTGCACCAGCTCCAGGAGCAGCAGCGCCAGCAAAGCCAGCGTATACATTACCTCTTGCTTGTAACGCAGCAAACATACCTTGAGTACCTCCACCAGATATTGGAATTGCTTGTGTGTCTAATTCACCTTCAACCATCACCATCTCAAGATAATCTTCATATCTTAATCTAGTTTCAGATTCAGCTTTTAGATACCACAAAAATCCACTTGAACCATCTTCCGTTGCAATCTCAACCCAACCAATTTGAGCAGTATCAGAACCTGATACTTCATATCGATCTTTTATAATTATAGGTTTGTTTTCAAACGTAGTTAAAATAGGTTCAACTGCGCCTTGCATTCCAGCTTGTCCTTTTTGGAAATCAGAACCGTAAACGAATATTCTCACATTCGCAGCACCTGCAATTGCACCCCAGGTAGCCTGTGTATAACAGACAGCTGTAATAGCCGCTCCAGTAGCGGCGACAGTTACAAGTCCTTTAAGTGTTAATCCAGTAACTGGATCAAAAGCGACTATTGTATTACCAACCCTAATAGCATGTGAAGGATTAGCAGCGGGTAAGACGATTGTAAAAACGTTACCTGCGACTGTTACTGTGTCATAAGCGATATGTAACCTATTTTGCTCTGACCAAATAACTTGATCTGAGGTCATAGGCATCTCCGCTCCGACCATTCTTAAGAAGCCAGATATAGTTCTATTACCAAATCTTTCGACTTCTTGTTCATATAATTCAGGCAAGTATTGTTGAGCAAAATCTGCAAAATTAGCAGCACCACTATCGGTCCACTGTAGATAATTACTCGCCAACGCCACTTGATCCTGTGCGGGTTGCAAATCCGCATTCATTGTTGTAAACGCCATGTTTTATTGTTTTAAGTTTATTTTTTTGTTCTTATTTTTAACTTTGAACTATCAACTCCACTCACTGCTTTTACTCTTAAACCATTTAAATATACATGATCCGCGGGTTGACTAGAACGCGCTGAATTATTTATATTTTTAGTTTGAGATATAACATTTTGTACAGCATCAGCTTTACCTTGTTCATAGAAATGAGTTGCTATTGCATCTGCATTTCTAGCAGCATAAATTGCTTTGTGGTAACCAGAGAAATCTCTAACACTACCATCATCGTTTAAGAACATCTTAACGAAATCTGTAATATCTGATTGCTGGTTAGCTACGTCACTTGGATTTGTAACATTATACCTAAATCTCTTTTCTCCTAAGTTAAACTCAAAACCTTTGAAATCCTCAGAAAAATGATTTTTAGTATTTGATACAAACTCATTATGTCGAATTTTGCTTTTTGCTTGTTCATCGTTATGTCTGTTGAAAAAATCCATTGCTTTTTGTTGTTCTTGAGTAACTCCAGGTCTCAACTTGATTTCCTCATAATATTTACTCTTTAGATCTTCTAAGTAAGCATTAGCTTTTACAACTTCTTCTTTAATCGCAAGTTTTTTCTTGCGAATTTCTTTATCCTCATCATAATCTGCATCATAAGCAAATTTATCATCTAAAATAAATTCTATCTCTTCTGCATCTAAATGGGGTTTAGTACTTTTATAATATTCTTTTAGTAACGCAACATCATCTACCCCACTATAATCTGCATTTAATCTAAGATAATCTTGCATATCACCACCAGTTTCTTTCATGAAATCAACTAGTTTGTTTACACCTTCTGGAAGATTGGATATTGGTTCTGATGTAGGTGGTGAAACTTGAGTGGATTGTTCTTCATCTGTAATTTCTTCTATTACTTGCTCATTGTTCGGCCTGGTCGTTTCTTGCTTCTGTTCTTCTTTCTTTTCGGTAACTTCTTGCAATCTTGATTCGGATGTTCCGCTTTCCACCGTTTGTACATTCTCGGCTTGTTTATCCTCATCCACGTGCATTGTGCTTGACTCTGAAACGGCATCTTCTGTTTTGTTTAAATTAATTTTAGGTGTTTTTTGTTTAGTATTGGCTAATTTTTTTGGTTTTGGTTTAGTTTTTACTTTTAAACCTTCAACCTTTTTATCCATAACTGGTTCTTCTCTTATTGGTAATTCTTCTTTTGTTTCTTCCATGATATAATATTATATAATTATCTACATTTGCATACCTGATTCTAGGGAATTTTCTACACCTGGTACAGATGTAGGTTCTTGTTCTGTAATGTTTGTGTCTTGTGGATCACGTCTTTGGGTTTGTTGAAAATCAACAGGTAAAGAATTATTACGACGTTGCTCTATTAATTGGCTTTGTTGAGTAGCTTGTATTTGAGTTCTAGTATCTTTTCTATCTTCAATATCTCTTTCCTTACGTTGAGCTTGCTCTACTTCCATTTGTTTTAATTTCTGATCATATCCAAACTGTATTTCCATTAATTCTTTCTTTAACTCTCCTTCTGTTTGTATTTTCTGTAGTACAATTTGTCCTTTACCTTGCTCTATTTGCAAAGTGGTTTCAGCTATAGCTTGATTCTTTTGAACTTCTGCCATAGCTGCTCTTTCCGCAGCTTCTGCATTGGCATCTGCTTGAGCTTTTATCATTTGCTGTTGAGTCTCTCTATCTTGTTCAGCTTTTTTTCTACGCTTTAACTTAAGAAGTTGATTAGCGAGCATCAAGTTTTTTATCTCTCTTATATCAATAGCATCTTCTAAATTAATAGTTTGAGTTTGAAGCGCCATTTGAATATTTTGTTCTAATAAAGCTTTTTCTTCCTCGTCAGGTTCTATTTCTAAATATATACCAAAATCATATAAATGTAAATGCTGTATTTCCTCTAAAGTCTTTACATTAAATAAACTTATACTATTTATTAATGATTCTCTTAGTAGATCAAATTGAATACAATCAGCAACTCTAAGTGATATATTTTCGCATGCTCTCAATGTTAAATACAAACCAGCTTGTAAAATATGTTTAGTTGCAGTATTAGAGGCTGCGGCTGCTAATTTTTGCAACCCAACTAAAGAGTCTTCATTTGGCATACTACCATCTCTTGCTTCATTTAATCCAGTTACATCCCTTATCATTTGTAAATAATACTGATAAGTAGTTATTAAGGCTTGTATCTTGGATTGACCACTAGAACTATTTAATTCTTGAATAGGTACTTTACCATGATTAAGATCACCATCTTGGGTCATAGATCTACCAACTATACTACCTGTTTGGAAGTACATATTCAATGCTTCTTGTGGATTATAATTAGTACCATTACCTAAATCAACCTCTGCTAATCCATCTACATCTAAAAATACTCCATCTGGTACTGTTCTAGATAATACTTGTTGTAATTTTAAAGATGTAAGTTGTATCATATCAGCAAAACCTATCATTCTTTCCACTAAAGATTCAATTCTACCTTTATACATACTAGGAGCACATAACTGATAATTCATATTAACTTTAGAAGTATTAGAAAAAGGTCTTGTCATGTTTTCTGCTACCTCCCATTGTAACATAATAGGATGTCCTAATATCTTTGCACCATGATACAATACCTCTATAGATCTAGAAACTCTTTTAAAATTATCATTAGGTGGTGGATTAAAGAAATCTGGTTTTTCAATTGCTTTTTCTAATCCTTGATCAGTATATTTTATTTTAAAAACTTGATCAGCATAAGTTTTGTATTCAAAATATAATACTTGTACTGTATTATTATTATTTTGACCCTCCCAATTTCTTACATAATTAGTATTACCTGGAAATTTTTGTATTTCTTCTAGTTCTTTATTAGTAAGTTGCGGAAATTCTTTTTTAAGTTCAGGTATACTAATCGATTTAACTTCTCCTACGTAATATATATCTTCAAAATTAGGATCTTCAGTATATGACCATACTAAATTTGCGGGATCTACATAATCTACTACAATACCTTCTGATTTATTAAAACTAGTCTTAACAGCTCCAATACCTAAAGTTACTAAATCTTTTATAAATCTTCTTCTAATTAAATGATATTTATTTTTAGCTAATGTATTAGATATTAATTCTTCTTCTGCTAGTTCTATAGACTGTTTATAGTCTAACTGCATATGAATCTCTAATTCTTGCTCATTAACCGGAACATTATCAACACCCTTAGCATCTGCTATATCCATACCTAGAGCATTTTGAACCTTTTCCATATACTCTCTAGTCTTAATATCTTTATGTATCCTAGTAGCATAATCAGTACGCAGTTTTTGAGAGGCTGGATCTTGAGAGTAAGCTTTAACATCATATATCTTTTCTGACATACCATTAACCACTATATCTACAAATTTAGGTATAACTGGTACTGGTTTCCAATCTAAGTTAAGATATGATAAATCACCATTTATAGAAAGTTCATCTTTATATTTTTGAATATTTTGTTCTCCTCTAGCATATAATCTCCTTTGATGAAAAATATTATAATTAAATGCATATCTATCACCACCTAAACCTTGACTGAACCATTGCCCTTCAATAGCTCTAGCTACCATGAGTCCGTACTCCAAACTCATTTTCTCTTCTTGAGGAACTACCTGATCGGGAAAAGAACTTCTAGTATTAGTGTAAATCATTTATTTATTATTTTTGAAACAAGTCCATCATTATCATATAATTTAATTCCTAGATCAATTTTTTTCATTGTTCTATCTGCTAATGGCTTATATTTATTTTTATTACACCCCATAATCGCTAATCCTGAACTTATTGATGCATCATGAGTGGTTCTCTTATTTATATTAAACCTGGCCCAATCTTCTAATGTTCTTTGAAAATACATATCTCCATATGTTTCACCATCAAAACCTACATGATCTTCTATGTAAGATTCTATAGCAGCAGCATGTGCTTGTATAACATCTTGACTAGAATTAGGAATTCCACCTATCTCTTTTTCGGTAATTGATAATTTATTCCATACTTTATCTGGCCTATTAATGGAGAAGTGTCTATAACCCCTTCTTTTTAAATAATAAAGTAATCTGGGTTTATTATTTTCGCACAATAATGGCATACCATAAAATACTAAAGCCATTAATACGTCTTCAAAAAATGTTTCAGCAGTTGGAGGTCTTGCTACATATTCTAAAAAAAACTGATTAGAAGGAGCGTCATCTAGACTAAATTTAGTTAAACCATGTAAAGCGCCATTTGACCCTCTGTTATCAACTGTACCTGATATATCATAACTATCACATCCAAATGCTCCAATGTGCTCATTACCAGGATATTTTAATCCATTCTTTACTATCACTTGGTTTTGAAGAGATTTAGGTGGAACCCAACTAATTTTAAATCTTCCAGTTGAATTTGGAATAAATATAACTTGAGTATCCTTTATACCGTTAACCCATTGAAAACTACCTTGAGTAACACTTGCTGTATTGTTTAATTCTTCATTGTAATCTATTTGCTCGTATATCTTTACTAAATTAAAAAGAGATTCTCGTGTTTCATCTCTAAAGGCATGTTTTTCTGTTCTAGGAAATTGTCTATAAAACTCATTTAAACCGTCTTGATCACCTTTTAAACCATCAGCTTCATTTTCCCAATATTCTATAACACCCATATTTATAGGGATGTTATCAACACCTACTACTTCTTCTTTAGGAGTATCAAATACAGGCATTCCATATTTATCCATATACCCTTCATAGTTCCATTCCATAGGTATAAATAACGAATATAATCCAGATTTAGTTTGGTAATTCCTGTTCCTATTAGTTACATCAGAATTATAATAGATCTTTTTAAAGTTTTCCCCTCCTTTATCCAAAGCATTACTTGTAGATCCCATCATGCATTTACCGATGATAATTCTACCTAATCGCAAACATGTTTTTGTTACTTTCCAATTATTTTTAATATTGTCAGGTCTCTCCCATTTACCACTTTCATCGTGTGCTAATAATTTTAACTTCTCTCCATCATAACTATTATCTCCAGTATTTTTCCAATCTATAGTAGTATCTAAACCATCTAATTCTTCTAACTTCTCTTTTGTATCTAATTTTTTTCTAGTAAGTTTTGAAGCTGGTATTCTATATGCCAATTCGGTTTTAGGACGATCCATACCATCCTGTATGGGTTTGAAGAAAAACGGATAGTTAACCGAGATGGGTACAACTTTATCCGTGAACATTTTTTTAGCATCCCAACCTGTTTTGGATAATACGCCAAATCTTGAATCGCTAGACATTGTGGCTTGGTTAACGAGTTCCGAAGACGCCATAAATGAAAATCCAGAACGTCTATTTTTAAGGTAACACATTCCATAACACCGGTTATCTGCTTTACATGCCTCCCAGAAGTAAAAAAACAATTTATTTGCTTCTCTGTAGTCGGCTGAACCAACGTCGATTTTTGCCCATTGCAAATAAACATAGTGAGTGCCAGTGATATAATTAGGAATACCTTTGTTATAAAACCAATGTCCTTCTTCTCTTCTATTAAATTCTTCATCAATATAATCAAACCATTTTTCTTTAAACTCTAGTGGATACTCATCCCATTCAAAAGTACTTTTTATCCTATTTAACTCTTTTGGATAAGGTTGTTTTTCCCAGTATTGTTCTGCTTTTTTTTCGCTTCTTTTAAACGGTTTGTTAACTGTTGGTAAAGCAATTCTGAGATTCTGTATTTCAATAATTTCTCCAATCTTACCAGTTTTACTTATAACTATAAAATCATATTCTTTGTTATAACCATACTCCCATTCTTTAAATCTATTTTTCTTACTTAAGATCTTAGGATTAACTACATCTTTTATTATTTTAAAAAGTGTCTGTTCATACCCCATTATTTAGAGCGTTTTTCAGGTGAAACAGAATAAGATTTTCTTGGCTTTTCCTCTTCCTTTGGTTTACCTTCTAAAATTCTTTCTTCTTCCTCCATTCTACTAAGTATTTCAAAAGCATCAAATATAGCTAATTTCTTAGTAGCAGCAGCATTTTTAAGACGATCAGCGGAAACATCATCACCTGAATCTACTATAGGTTCTTTTGCCACTTTAATTAATTCTTCAACTGCAACTTGCCCAGCTAGTATTATATTTTTCTTCGTTTCCTTCGTACTCATGTTCTATAACTATATCATTTAATTTCATACAATAGAGTAATTCATTGTCTATAACAAATTCAAATTCCCTTTCTTTTTTAAAAGAAACTAATGACCCAACATCTATACCTAATTCCCTTAACTTTCTGTTACCATATTTTACTATACCAATATTGGGTTTAATAGAATTAAACTTAAAATCACTTTTTTCTTTTATAGGTTGAATAAAACATCTATCTAAAAACGCCTCCCATTCCTTATCTTTTTTATATAAGTATAACTGATCAGCGCTACAAAAATACATATCCTCTTTAAAGTAAGATCTACTATTTTGTTCTTTACCTTTAATATTGTAGAATCTACGAAAAATATTATGATGTACTGCTACGTGGTCTCCAACGTTAATAGGTGTATCAAAAGCTAAAGGAATGTGTAATACTATACCTTCTTTGCTAATTGCTTTAAAATCTTCTATACTTGTATTTAGTATTAAATCCTTGTCACCTATTCTTTTAATATTATTATATCTACTTGTAGTTGGGGTTATAATAAAGTCGTATAAACTATTCACTATACTCTAAATCAAATTCAACAGCTATTGCCATGTTAGCATTAAATTTTTTCCATGGTAATATTTCATCTCCTTTTCTAATGTATATTAAATATTCACCATCATTTTTATCACCTATTATATCGCATATGGTATGACCTCCATAAACTTCTTGACCTACAGCATAGTGCATAGCATCATTTTTATAATCAGATCCTATACTTATTTTCCTTATATTATTAGGCATTTTCAACTACTTTTAGATTAGGTTCTTTTTCCTTTTCTTTTTCTATAATAGTATAATCGCCTGTTTCAACATTTATATTTATGGATCCATATTCGTTTTCTAATTCTCCTTTATAAGAATCTATATCACGATTTAATTCGCTAATTTGATGTAAATTATTATGTTTCTGAATTTCTAAATATCCTACATTGGTGATTAAAGTATTTAAATCTCTTTGTTGTTTTTGAATTCGTGTTAATTGTTCTTCTTTAATTTTCATTTAATTAAATTTTAGTTATTTGTTTTGTTCTAACTTTATGTTAGTATTCTATAGTCATAGCAACTGTCATAGATGTCGTAGGAAATGTCCAGGGCATTGTTGAATCAGTTGGAGCTGAATAGTAAAGGACAAGTATATCCCCATCTGTATATGAAGCAGAAATTGGTCCACTATCTTTATATATAAAAGTTCCAGTATCTACAGCTTCAGTGCATTGTAAATTAGGTAGTGCTAATACTGATGTATAATTGAGAGACGCTCTATTTGTGTCACTTGAATCAAATGGATCTGTTAATTTCCCTAATTCCCAATTAACGTCTGCTGTCTGACCTAAAGCGTCAGCTGGGATTACTGGAACGCTTCTACCAATCCATTTAATTTGTACCCTTGTTACAGTAAAATCATTATTAACTATCATACATGGCCCTTGATTCATTAATGCACTTGCCATGCTACAAGCAAACATAACTTGTCTTGGATTTGTTGATCCAGTTACATAACTTCCTACATTTACTGCCAACCCATTAATTTGATGCGATTGAGGTGGAGGAGTAACCCATTCCACATCTCCACTAACGTTTTTAGCGGATAATACATCTCCTGCTCCAGTTGGTGCCACGGGTAAATTTATTTGTAACTCTGTTGCAGTTATTAATTGTAATGTACCATTTGTAGTTGATCGTGAATTTATAGTTATATGACCATTATGACCGCCATTATATGAAGATAAGTGTATAACACTTCCCGTGACAGCTGTAGCTGTACTATTTACATAATATGAACCTCTAACTTTAATTTCATAAGGTTGTTGATTTTGTATATCTAATTCATTTCTTTTATAAAAAGTTATATTTGCACCACCATCATTTAGTTCAATATCATTATTAGCAGCATTACCAGCTGTTAATACCGAATCTAAGTCTTGTAATCCAGCTGCTACAATCTCTGCGCCGGAAAAACTAACATTTACATCAGTACCTGGTGCTGCGGGATCATCGCAGTATCCTGCAATTCCTAATACATCGCTTACGGTTATAGGACCTCCTGGTATAGTTGTTATTGTGCTAAACGCACTAATTTTCTTATCTGCCATTATTCTAATTTTATTTTTGAACCATCTTCCATTAAGATAAATCCAGTACCTTCTACAAGTATATATCCACCCACAACAGGTCCTGGTACTCCACCCCTAGGACTTATGGCTGGTATAGTATTTTTAAGACTTAAAATTGCCATTTAAAATAATACTAAAATATCATCTAAATTTCCTGCAGATTGTGCGGTAACACTTAAAACAGATACCGGTAAAAAACTACCTGCTCCAACACCTACATATTCTACTTCAGTTGTAGCTTCATTTATAACTGTAATATCCATATCAACACCTACATATAAAGAAGCTCCAGGTCCAGGGGTTTGATGAGGTCCAGGATTTCCTGGTAGTGTGGTAGTGTAAGTATAGGAACTTTTTTCATCCCAATATGATACAGTATCAAAATTACTAGGCATAGGGGTTATAGGATCACCTAAAGTCCACGGGGTACATGCCGTTACAATAACTATTTGTACAGTGCAATTATTATTAGAGCCTTGTCCTATTAATGTTAACAAATCACCAGCTTGATAATTTTGTCCTCCATCTACCAATACAAAAGTATTAACTTCTCCAGCGCCAACAACTCCAGTTACTTGAACCGTTGCTCCTTCTCCACCATTATGTTGCGTTGCATAGGTAGTAGCTGCCGTGTAACCTGTTCCTGCATCAGTTACAAATAGTGCTAAAGTACTAACCGTATTTGGTAAACGACATAATCCACTTAATGCAATTGCATCATGAGCAAATACTCTAGGTTCTTTTAACGTTGTTCCAATTGTACTCATTCTTTATTTTTTTTTAATCATTATAAAACTACTTTGCCTACTTTCTTTAATACAAATAATACTAATATTAAAACTAGACCTATGTATATAAATTCTTTATATTTATCCCACCATGACAATTCGCGAAACACTGCTTTTTCTATTGTAACTAATTTCTCAGTATACACAGTATCTCCTAAACATTCTACCTCATGATGGATAACTTCTCGTAGAGTGTCGTAAAAATATTTTAATATTACCTTTTCATTATTGATTACTGTAGTAGTATCATGGGTACGAATAAGAGTGGTAGTATCGTAGTTATAGTTTTCTACTATCACAGTATCCCTAACATATATTGTATCTGTTTCGGTTAAATGTGGAAATTTAGTTACTAATCGATTCAACCTTTCTTGAGGTGAACAACCAATTAATAATAAACTAATTAATATTATTTGGATATAATTTTTGATAACCCCTTTTTTAACCATTCTCTTGTTTGAGTTCCTTTAAATAAAAACATAGCTAATGCTACACATAGAATAGATAAGAAAGCTCCTAATCCTATATGATCATGCCAAAAGTAACAATACATATCTGCTCCTATTAGTTTTAACCCTATTAGGTTAGTTATTATATTTTTCAATTTATCCTTCATTTAACAAATAATTAAAAATCAGGACAATCATTATTAAATGCCGTTGAATATAATCCTCGGTTTCTTCCCTTTCCTCCTCTTTTCTTGCGTATTTTTTTACACGTGTTCTTTGATCTATCTGGTTTTATTTTATCTTCTTTCGGTTCTTTAAGAGGTTTTATGGGATCATTTTTAATAGGTCTATTTATTCCAGGATACCATTTTTTCTTAGTACCAACATACTCCCCTTTTTCGAATACATTCTTGAACTTACTTTTATCTATAGTTAAAGGTGTTTGTAAAACATCTTCATTATAAGCTGATACTTTATCTCCTTTAGAAGAGAGATATTGAGCACGTTGGTGACTAATCTCACCTGTTGAACTTTCTACTGGATTAATCTCTAATCCCTTACGCAATTTCCATCTATCACTTTTATTTGCAGATTTTTCAACTAACTTTTCATGTTTAATGGCTCTTTTTTTTCCTTTATCTATTACTTTACCTACTCTCTTTTGTAATCTAGCAGTTTCTCTTTCTTCTTTAGTTAATTTAGGTTTATTTTTACCCATTATACCAGGATCATAAGTATTAGTAATATCTTTTATTTGATCTTCCGGATCACTTTGTCCTCTATAACCGTTTAATATTTTAGCCATTTTGTTTGTTTTTATTACCTTGAAACATACTAGATACAGTATTAGAAACTCCTTCATGAAGAGCATCTAGTTTTTTTGCTCTTTCTTTACATCCACATCCACCTTTTTTTCCTCTTATTTTAGCAGCGGCTTCAGCTACTTTGTCAATTCCTAAAGCTGCTGTAGCTTTTGCTATCTTAGTACCTATATATTCTTTTGCCATGATTTGATTTAATTAAAATATTATTATGATTTAAAAGCTCTAATAAACGAACTCAATGCCACACCATACGCAATACCTGCATACAATGGGTGACCTTGTGTTATTAATGCAAACCCTATTCCAACTGCTGATGCTGAGTGAAATAGTGGAGAATTCACAATCTTTTTTATTTTTTCCATGTTATATTATCTTTTACCTCTATTCATTGGTTTTTTCAACCCAGGATACTTCCTGTATACACATGCCTTAATACCGTCTGGATTTGGAGCATTATGTGCTAATTTAATTGCTGATTTTGCGCGTTTTCTAGTATTAACTGGATATGTTCCAGCTGGTGCTCCTCCTGCTGGACCGCAAAAATCACCTTTTTCTACATTGGGATATTTACCAGCGTTAGATCCACCAGGTTTCTCCCTAGTTTCTGTTATATCTCCTTTTGCCATAATTATTCATTTTCAACTTTATTTATCATTTTAAAGTGGCAAGTTGCTATCCTATCTCTAAAATCCTTTGTAAGTAACAACTTACATTCCCTTCTATTTGTCATGAAGAAATTCTCTGATAATATAGCTGGCATTTTAGTGTTTTTTAATACATAAAATCCCGCTTCTTTATCTATATCTCCATCGGATGTATCTTTCCTTAATTTATGATTTGGAAATTCATGTTTCATGTAACTTAATAAGATATCTGCGTACTTGTCTGACATTGTTTGACCGCGAGACGTATACACAGAATAACCATGTGCACCCTCTTGACTAAAACCATTGGAATGAACTGATACGTATATAGCATTTTTATAATAACCATATATTGCATTTGCTCTATTTACTCTAGTTGCTAAAGAAATATCTTGCCAATCGTTTACTATATCTAAAGCTAATATACCAGCTTCTCTACACTTTTGTACAATTCTTTTAACTATATCTCTATTACCCACACCTTCAAAATATTGACTACCATCCTCCCATACTGGTGAACGTTTACCTGCTGTAGTATATTCACCACTTCCAGGATATAAACCACCATGTCCAGGATCTAGTAACCATATTTTTTTACTCATCTTTTTTATTTTTCCTAAGAACGTACCACCTATTTAGTGTATATCCTAAGGTAGCCGCTAGTAATAATATCTTTAAAGTTGGTTCCAACCAATCACAACAACTAAAAGCAAATGCTCCCAAGTTAGCTGCATAGATTTTAATGTCAGTCATATTCATTACGCTATTTATTAGCGTTCAACACTGCATTACCATTATATACAGGATAATTCTGTCCAGGTAATGGTATATTCTTAACTTTATTAATTTTTATCGGGTTGTTTTTCCCTGCTGGTTTCTGTGAATTTCCTACTGTTGGCATAATTTCTTTTTTATTTATAATCCTTTTAATCTTTTGGGATCTTGTTTTTGTCTTGCGAATTGTTCTGCTGGATCAATAGCAAATCCTGGATCTGTATTTACAGATCCATCCCATCCTTTTTCAAACCCAGGATCCGTATTTGCAGGATCCACATTTGGAGCTAAAGGATCCCAAGAATTACCATCTTTATAAAATCCAGATATTGATTTATTAACTGGGAGAGTATTACCTTTATATGGAATACCTTGCCATGTTGTTCCTTCAACTGATGTTACACCAGGAGTCACTAATTCTCCTGAACTAGGATTTATTTGAGGTTTAACTATTCCACCTGGTGGAGTTGCCACTCTTGGAGAATTACTATCAATGTTTTCCTTTGTATTTAAATCTTTGGATAAATCTCTAAACAAATCTTCATCTTTTTTATCATCTTCACTATCTGATTTTGATATGTCAGTCAATTCCTTCGCAACTTTATCTGCTGCTGCCGCCGTGGCTTGAGCTCCGCTAGCGTCTTGTATTTTTAATGGCTGTCTATAACTCATAATCAGTGTTAAAATATGTTAAAACATTGGGGGAGATGGATTTCTCACCTTAGTATATTTATCATCAACATTAGAAGTTTTTGGGTTTGATGTACCTATGGTTTCTTCTTGTTGAGCATATTCAGCTGGTGTCCAATCTTTATAAGCTTTGTCCCCTGATAAATGTCCGAATCTATCTTGAACAATGCTAGGAAATGTAGAATAACTCATAATTTATCTGTATTTATATGTAATATATTGTGAGAAAGAACTTTATCCATATAAGTTTCTCTTTTCATTATAGTATTACGTTGTGGACTAGTAGGAATTTCTTCTTCCCCTAGCATAATTCGGTACATTCGACTTATTAGCTGTTTACACTTAAAGGAAACTTTGTAGATATTGTATTTTTGTGTTGTCCTGTTTCGCTCTCGCCAAACTACGATCCAACCCTCTTTTAATAATCTGTTCCAGCGTCTGTTATCCCAACTGTAAGAGTATGTACCTTCTTTAAAATCTTTTTTTGTAAAAAAACCAACTGAATCTAAGTATATTAGAAGTTCTAGATCCGCATCTTTAAGATTACATGTGCGACATGCCCATTTACGTATAATACGGTAGTGTTTAAGTAAATTTAAATCTTTTAAGTCTTTTGAGGTTAATTTCCTCATTTATTAATGTTTATATTTTTCTATATTGCTTTTTCAACTCTTTAACCTCCGTTTTTTCCTTTTTATGAGTTGCTTTAGTAGCTCCTAAAGGATTTTTATTACCCCAACCATAAGCCTTACCCGTTTTTTCTGGAGTTACATAGTATCCATGCGTCTGTTTTGGTCGCTTTTTAGAATCTCCTTTCTTTTTGTTGTATCTACTTGTTGTTATTTCAGCATATTCTTCTGGCCGACCATCTTCCGCAATGGTAGCACCTGATTTGGATTTACTTTTTATGGTTTTAATTCTTTTACCTTCGTTATCTCTCCAAACATTTTTAGTCTTGTATATTACTTCTCCAGATCTTTTTGTAATAGTTTTTCGTTTAGTAGAAACATCGTATTTTCCATGATAAGTATCTGTTGATTTTGAGTGAACAACTTTTCTCTTCTTATCTTGTCTTTCTTGTTTCTTTAATATTTTTTTACTTTTTCTTTGGTCTTTTTTAGAAAATTCTGGAGTAGCTACTCCTTCTACTTTTCTAATGTTGGCTCCAAAACCTTTATCATCAAAACCAGTAGTTCTGTCCTGACCGTAACCTTGATGACGAACTATATTAGCACCTTCTCTATCTATAGCACTTTGCGTTGTAGAATATTTATTATATAAAAAACTATCAGGATTTGTAGACGCATCAACTTTGCTAGCATGTTCTGTGCCACTCATAGGTATCATTCCTGTAACAGCTGGTTTTGATTCCATTCTTCCTACCGGCAGTTTAGCGGGGTTTGTAACACTACCGTTGTCTCCAACATTAGCGTTAACTTGTTTAACCATTTTGTCCATTCTTTCTGTTGAAGCAGTACTTCCTGTTCCATTACTCATAATTTTTGTTTTATAAGACTATTACTACATCTTGTTCTTTAATAACTTTATATATATTATTTTTAACTTCTAAGTCACATCCAGCGTGCCGATCAAAATATATCTCATCACCTGGTTTTATAACCATAATACCTTCGCCAACCAATTCTACTACACCTTGTCTATATCTAATATCTTCGCGGTGTTTTTCTCCTAGTACTAAACCTCCTTTAGTTGTGACACTGTTCTCTTTTACTTCCTTTAGAACTATATGTTTACCTATTGCCCTCATGTGCCCTTAAATTATTAATTACACAATCAGTCGACAAAATCGTAGTGGCTACTGAAGCCGCGTTTCGTAACGCACTTTTCGTAACAAGTAGTGGATCTATTATTCCGGACTTTACCATACTTACTGTTTTGCCTGTAACCACATCTAGTCCTCTACCTTTTATCGTTGGTGGTTCGTAATCATCTATGCCAGCATTATCTAATATAATTTCATATGGGGCTTTAATTGCCTCTAATAAAACTTCTTCTCCCACAGACTCTGCTTTAATAGTTGAGGAAGCATTTAGTAATGCTATACCTCCTCCAGGTACTATACCTTCTTTTACCGCGGCTTTTGTAGCACAAATAGCATCTTCGACTCTATCTCTTTTTTCTTTTAATTCTACTTCAGAATTAGCACCTACTTTGACAACTGCAACCTTCGCACATAATCGTGCTAATCTTTTTTCTAAATTCTTTACAATTGCTTTATGACCTGCTTTTTTAATTCTCTCTTTAATTGATTTTATTAATAACTCTACTTCTTCATTAAAGCTATCTACTTGTAGAATTGTATCCTGTCTAGTTGTAATACTCTTTTCACATTCACCTAAGTGTTCAACACTGATCATATCCATGTCATCACCTAGATCTTCGTTTATTAAAGTAGCACCAGTTAATAATGCCAAATCATCTAATGTATCTCTCTTGCTTACGCCATAGATAGGTGCATCAATAACATTTATTTTTATATTACCATTAACCTTATTCATGGCTAAAGCATTAACAACCTGAGTTTCTGTATCCCCTATAATTAATAAAGCCCTTTTAGTTTTTATAACATGTTCTAATACGCTTTGTATTTTCCTAATATTTTCTATAGGGGTTTCTACTATTAGAACTAATGGTTTATTTAATTCCGCTGTACCTTTATTCTTATTGGTAATAAAATGCTCATTTTTTAAACCGCGTTCATATTGAACTCCTTCTATACTTTCAACAGTGGTAGTAGGTTCATCGTGAGTTTCCATTAATACTAAGCCAGTTTCATCAACTTTCTTAAAAGCACTACCTATTATCATCCCTAATTCAATATCATTATTAGAGGAGATAGTAGCAACTTGCTCAATCTTTTTACCTTTAACTTTTTCTGAATTTTTTTCTAAATATTTTACAACCTTGTCTACTGCGGTGTTTATACCTTCTTTAAGATTCCTAGGTGTTTCATTCTCTATAACCTTATAAGCTTCACATAATATAGCATAAGCTAAAACTGTTGCTGTAGTGGTTCCATCACCTGCTTCTTTAACAGTTTTCCTAGCCGCTTCTTTCAATAATTTAGAACCCATATTCTCCACTGGATCTAATAATATTATAGAATCTGCCACTGTTACTCCATCTTTTGTTATCTGAGGATTACCATTACTATCTTCTAGGATAACGCACTTGCCGCCAGCTCCTAATGTGGAGCTAACAGCTTTAGTGAGTTTTTCTATTCCTTCAAACACTTTGTCTCTAGCATCAATACCAAAGTTAAGATGTTTGACAATTGTCTCATTTGCCATTTAATTTAATTTAATTTAATTATATTTTATTCATTTACAAATTTATGGATAGCATGGACCACTAGCACAATCATCCACTGTTGCGACATATGTTCCAGTTGGTGGTTGACATTCAGCCGGTTCTGGTGAGTCAAAGCAACAATCAAATCCACTTGCAAGATCAGTTGCTCGTATAACTGGTGGTACAACCGGCCATAAACTAGCTCCACCTGGACCCCAACCTAAATCAACAGTTACATCAACTGCTACACTCGCATCACAACCTGTACCGCATTTTGCATAAGTGTAAAGTTTTAATTCACAACAATCACAATTATCTAATTCTTCTCCAGGATTATCTCCTATAGGACCATTCCATATATTATCTGGTGGACACGCTAAAGTAGTTGTAGAAGCAGAATTCATATCTATTATTTCAAAACATCCAGAAGGATTTTGATTAACTAATTGACCTGATGTTACTTCTATAACATCACCATTCACTATTCCTGAGTCATATAAAGATGGATCAAAGCATGAAGACGGAACATACCATTTATTTCCAGAAATACACTCTTCAACCTCTACAACATAAGGTTCTCCCTCTGCTTCCCAACAAATCCAACACTCATCGTAAGAGTCAACAAAATTATGTGTTGCAGCCTCACAAACTTGCTGATCCCATTCATAGCATATATCTATACCATTTATAGTAACAGTTATAACATTTGGATGTGTACCTAGCCATGCTGTTAAATCCACTACCACAGTAGCTGGAGCACCTGCAGGGGGACCATATTCATAACTACATACATTATATCTATGCTTGAATCCCATACCGCCCGCATAACCGCCATGATCAGTGCAACAAGGACAATCAGGATAGGATGCAATTAAATTAACTATCTCGTTAAGCATAAGATCTACTATTGGTAAAGATACTGGACCAACTGTTTCGTAACAACCACCAGGATCTCCATCATGAGACCATGTAATAGGAGATTGAAAACCAGCATTAGTTATTGCTGAATTATTAGTATATAATGGTGTTGATGGATCGGCACAATCAAAATATTCATAAACTTCGCATGTTTCACAATTTTGAGGGTCTTTAGTAACCCAAGCATAATTAGGATCTTCAGGTAAATTAGCACTATCATCATTTTCTACATAACACCAACTTGATCCAAGTGGAACTAGATGGGTTACTACTATATAAGTAGGCATACTACCATTATCCTCGAAATATAGAAATGGAGCCATACTACCTGGAGGATCTCCTGCTTCTACACATTGCTCATATCTTATAGTGTCTGGAGCACATGCAGGATCATCATCGCAATCGGGGTCACATTCAACCAAACTATCTGGTGTAAATACGTCATGTGATTGCTCGCAATCTACAAATTCATAACACGTGTATTCTTGAGTTGGAAACTCCGCTTTTAAACAAGGTGGAGGAGAATTTTTATCCCAATACCACGCTGGCGCGTTATCTAAATCAAAGTATACATAACTTCCTGGATTATTACATTCTTCATATCTTCTTATAGTAGACAGACAACAGTTACACTCATTATTTGTTGTAAATGTTTCTACAACTGTAACTGGTCCACCACTTAATGGTAGATATACAGGACGCGTCACTATATAACATGCCAATGCACTTGCGTCTAGTGAAACAATATCATCAGTATTAACTCCGATTAATGTTGGTGATTCACCTTCATTTGTTACTATATCAGTAGTATACGGTTGTTCATTACCATCGCACGGGGTTAGTAAGATAGTTTCTGCTGGACACCATGTTTGATCATCGCAATCCGCTGGATTAGTATCCCACAGATCCGTATTTGCATCCGTACACGCGGGGCCATCCCATTCAACACATGCATATCCAGGTAAACCAAATGGAGAGAGATCTACTCTTAAATAATAGTAGGCAGATGCTACACCGTTTGCGATTAAATCATCGAGTTGTAGTTGTGTTAATTCTACCATAAATAGATTACCGGGATTTTCACACTGCTTGTACTGCTGAACTAATCTCAGAGATACACAACATAAACAATCATCATAATTACCTTGAACTATTGTTACAGGAATAACAGGACCATTTTCTTGAGACACTGTATAGCAAACTTCTCCCTCTGGAGTTGTAGCTAAGATAACTTGTCCATCGTAATCAGATATACTAGTTCCACCTGGACCACTTGAATTAGCATCGTTTGTGTAATATATAGTAGTGTATTCTCCATCCGGACATGGAGTTAGTTTATAAACCAACTCTAGTTCAGGGCAGCATGTATCACAATCTGTTGTATTTGCTGTAAGGGTGGCTAATTCTATATACCAACACGCATCTTCGGAGCTCGTAGGATGAGGATAATCTATTCCGTTTATTTGTAAAGTATCTAAATAACCAGGGGCTAAAGCTCCTAAAGTTGGATCACAAGTCCAAACCCAATATTCCATTTCCTCACTTATAATACATTCATAAGTTTCATCATCACATTCAATCGGTCTAATAAGATAAGTTGGTGGACAACCGCCTCCGCCTCCACCTACTGCTTTAAAATCTACAGTTTTAGTCGCATTAGTACCAGTTATAGTTACACTGGCATCACTAGACGTAAAATTAACTTGGTCGCAACCATCTGCTTTCACTTCATCACCTAATGGTGGAACTATACTCATTATAGCATCTGGGCAAGTATCACATGTCAAATCTACGGTTGAACCAACACCTGGTAAAATAACACCAGTTATAATCACTGACGCGTCAGAAGACCTAAATGCAACTTGACTATCACAACCGCTTGCTACGAAAGATAAACCAAATTCTGGTTCTATATCTCTAAATGTATTGGAACAAAAACCACATTCTTCTGCCTGCGTACAATCCCACAAATCTACTATAGCACCTACAGTAAGAAGACGTGTTGCATTCTGATTTTTAGTCTCTGAAACTACAATTAATTCTGTACCGTCTGGATTTAATAACCGTGGGTAGGTATATATTATTGCCATTCTTATTTATTTTTTTTACTAATACTTTTCGTTAACGAATGATGCATCTCCTTATTTATCTTACTAAATTGCTCGTCTGATAGATTTTGCAAGTTTTCTAAAGCGTTTTGTTCATGGTGTTCATCCCATTGTCCAGTATCTGGACTACCTTCACTAGCATCAGGTCCTAGATTCTGTTCCACATGAGGTCTAATACTAGATTTAGGTGTATTTTGTTTTAGAATATCTTTTATCTTACGTTTGGAGACATATCTATCCCTCTTTTTAATGGGTTTATGTTGATCTGTATAATCATACGCAATAAAGTCGTCGTTTATTTTTCCAAGTGATGATTTATCATTACCGTTTGCCATGTCTAAATTTTTTAAGTTGCTTGTTTAATTTCTTTCTTATAATGCGATATGCTAACATGTTTGTTTGTATGGTGCTTTTATACATTATTCTTCAATCTCTCCTTCTTTCAACTTCACTACATAATTACCTTTGTCATCTGTCTTTACTTTAGAATAATCTTGAACGCTTAATTGTGGTGGTATTCCATGTTGATCTTTATGAGCCTTTTCAAAGTCATCTTCGTTAACCCAATCTCCGGTTTTATATTTTGAACTTACTCTAGTAGTGTCGCTTGGTGGATCTCCAGGTCCATTTACGCGATCAACCATTTCTTGGGCTCTTGCTTTCCATGTCATAATTTATATTTTAATAAGGTGGTTGTAATTTTTTTCTTTCAATAGGTTTATTTGGATCAGGTATTTCACCTTCTATCCCTTCGTTACCTGTACCGGTAGTTTCAACTATAGCTTCTTCCACTGGTTTATCACCTTGAAATGATAATGGAAGATTATTATCGGTGCGAGTGCCTATAGGAACACAATTACCTGCTTGATCTTGTACTTGACCTTCTGGACATACCATAATTTACTGTTTTTTTAAATATTTTTGTATAATATAGCTATTCACACGTAAAAAGAAAAATTTACTAAAAAAAAATCACAAATTTTCACCCTTATCTCCTTATATAAGGTATATATAGTATGGGTAGTAAGAAAATATAGGATATATTTTCGTATATAGGGGAGCTTCTAAAAAAAAAATTATCACATATATAGGGGTATAGCGTAGCCCCCTCCCCTCCCCCTTTTTTTTCTATACAAAATCCCACTTTCATTTTGGCGGCCCCCTTCGTTTTTTTTTTCGTTTACCTTTTCTTTTACCTTTTCCCCCTCCCC
>Ga0080013_1000690_pt1 | contig 46869 bp, 82 predicted proteins | sample ETNvirenome_6_85_FD_69236 | JGI IMG/M metagenome (GOLD analysis project Ga0080013, IMG submission 69236) | Marine viral communities from the Pacific Ocean - ETNP_6_85 (SPADES assembly) (version 2) | ecosystem: Environmental > Aquatic > Marine > Oceanic | place: Pacific Ocean | collected 2013-06-19
TGAGTCGCTATGTAATTCTTCATCTGCACATGCTGGAGACAGATATATTGAAGCTACAAACCATTTTGCTGGTCAAATTATTGATATTTGTTTCGAAGATTGGAGCGCTGGAGTTGTGGATGCGGCCTCTCGTTTAGAGCCATATGAACATATTGAATTAACTTATGAGCCGATTGAAGAATCCATTAGAGTCTTCATAAATGGAAGCTTAAATTACGATTGGTATTACTCTTCTACAGATAATACTATTTACTTTACGGTCATCCCGGGTGGGAATGATTTAGTGGAAGTGGGGTATCGTTATTTTCCAGATGAAGGCGGATCAGATACCGGAGATACCGGAGACACCGGTGTCTAAGTTGCTGAAACAACTATCCCGACACTAAGCCCTATAAAGAATAGCACTATACAGTGGACAAAGTGTCTTCTTCTTTCATTTTCTAATGACACCTCTCTATACCTTATTTCTCTTCTCATCTCTATGATATCAACATACTTCTGCTCTATGTCGTTCGCTTTCTTTCTAAGATTTTTCTCCCAAAGCGTAAGAGCTTCAGATTTTTGAACTATAGCTTTTGGGTGGTATGTTAAATTATCCATAGACTTCTCTTAAATCTTAATTATTGATGCTTCATGTAAAGCATTAAATTATGTTGTATAATAAAGTTAATTATGATGTATAATATGCCCGGGTGGTGAAATGGTAGACACAGGAGACTTAAAATCTTCTGCTCGAAAGAGCGTGCCGGTTCGAGTCCGGCTCCGGGTACCAAGTAAAAATAGCTGAGAAAAGAATGGAAAAATCTGAAAACAATAAAGAAAAATTAGAAATAAATGTCAAATATGAAAGGGAGCAAATGCTGACAATCCTTTGTTATATTGCATTTTCTTCTAGCTTTGCTCATGATTCTAGGCTTCCTCATAATCTACACGAGCAGGAAGTTCTCAATGGATTTACTGGTAGGTCATTCAGGCACCTTCTCAATAACTTGTGTAGGCTTAAAAATTGCACATATCTTGAAGTTGGAACTTTTTGTGGTTCTTCTCTAATTTCTGCATTGCACTCAAACCACTCACTAATGAAGAAAGCATACGCAATAGACAATTGGTCGGAGTTTAGAGAGCATTGTGATCCTGCAGAAAGATTTAAAGAAAATAGAGAGCTTCACATCCCAGAGTACACTGACAAGCTATCTATAATTGAAGGTGATTGCTTCTCTATTGACTTGTCTAAAATTGAAGATAAGATTGACATTTATTTTTATGACGGTGCTCACACATACGAGGATCATAAAAAAGCATTTACATATTTTAATGAAGTCTTTAAAGATACGTTTATAGCAATTGTTGATGACTGGGAAAAGAAAAAAGTTAGACAAGCAACATATGACGCATTTAAAGATTTGGACTATAAAGTCTTGGCAAAATGGGAAGTCATGCCTCCAAGCGGAAGAGAAGAACCAATGCTTCATCCTGATATGAACTGGTGGCACGGCGTTTCGTTATTTGTAATTAGAAAATGAAAAAAATAAAAGATAAAATTATAGATGAGAGAAAGTATAGAGTAGGAAGCCTTAGAGGAAAGGCAGATCAGTTAAAGAAAATATGTGAAGGTCTCATTGACAAGATTGACAGGGATGGGATATCAGCAAGCTATAGTATCAATATTGGAGTAGATAAACTTGCTACAAGCATTAATGACACATGTAGGTGTCTTTACTTTTTAAAAACATGGGAAGACACTCTTGACAAACAGGAAAGAGAGGAAGATCAAAATCGGCAAGATCTACGAGGTCAAGACTCCAGCGGGCCCGAAGATTCATGTCAAGGCGATCAGAGCTGATACAGAAGCGCCGTACGGCTTTTCTGCAGTCATCATAAGACATCAAGATCTTGTTGCACTGAGCAAAGCTTGTGTCGCGTGGGACCCTAAGACTGATAAGCCTGGAGAGTCTGAGTGCTTTGTATTTAATTCTGATGTAATTAAAGAAGTAAGAGGACCTTACAAAAAGCATACAAAAAAGCTAAGAAAATCCACTAGTTCGCCAAATACTTATACTGTGGTAACAAGAAGGCGACGTGGGAAAAGTAAAAAAGAAAATAATTCTTGAGAATGGTTCTTGCGATTTTCCAGAATTTAGCCCCGGCTTAGATATAGTCACTACAAGCCATTGGACAGGAACTATGGGTGGCGATCCTACCCGTGTCCCAGGAGGCTCTAGAGTATCACCAATAAGAAGGCTATCTGATGATGAGTATTTATTCTGCTTTTCAGAACCCACTACTGTATTGTGCGGTGATGACGAGACCGATAGGCGTCAGACAGGAGATGATGAAAGGATACTTGTCAAAGGTGATCAGCTATGGGATTATATAGTTCCAATTAGAGAATCAAAAGAAGTCATTAGAGAGTTCATACAGGAGATGCTGCTATACGAATATGTCGTCCCAATGGGCTTTAGCTTAAAGCAGTGGCGAAAGTATAAGAAGAAAAATAAAGTAAGCAATAAAAAATATGCAGATGAGACTAAAGGCGATAAGTGGAAGATAGTCCATGGGCATAAGAAGGGAAAGATAGGTAAGCCACTAAAGGGTGCTACGAATCTTTCATATTCAAAAGCTACAAAAAGACACACAGCAATAGCACTAAGTGAGGGAACAACAGAAATATTTGGCGAAATTATCAAAAGCCAAAATGAAGCTGACTCACTAGTAGAGAATCTATCTGTAGAAGAGAGCTGGATTCCGCTGACACTGTCACAGATCTTTAGATCAGTAGACACAGTAAAAGCTAAGTTTCCAAATGTAAGTGAAGAATTCTTACAGTCACAGGCATTTAAGTTTAAAAAAAGAGCGAATGCAATGGGCATTGGGTGGACGACTATTGGAGAAAAGCATCTAACACCTGAGATTATATTGACTGCATGGCTCGAGAAGGCAGCAGCAAGCCCACAAAGGTATTCATCAGAACAGGTTGACAAAGGATCGTCTAGTTCATTAATGAGATATGACCTTAAACCTACAGACCTTTCAGGGTATGATGTAATTGGAAGTGAAACAGCAATGAATATAGCTCCCCTTGGAATGAGGCGTGGTGAGAAAAGCTACGAAGATCTAGTCGGAGATACAATGCCTCCTTTGCATGCGACAAATGAATCAGCTACGGCTAGAAGCGATCAATCAGGTGCTTCTAGTGCTCAGGGCGTAGATCCAGATATTACTAGATATGTCAATGTTCTAGAAGACGAGATATTTGAATTTCTTTTCACACAAGAGAACTATGATGAATTTAAAACTCTAGAACCAGGAGTAGAATTACCTTCTGTTCTTCCTACTAATATTTTTGATGATTTTGAAAATATAAACGAAGTTCATATTGGGCTTTTGGCCACTGATGCAGGTACTGGGGATATTGAAGCTGCCTATGTTTGTGATTTACAAAACAGAAGTATATCAAATCTTATGTTGACATTAGAAATTCCACGGAACTATCCTTCGATTGACCCTCGAGCATTTCAAGATTGGCTTTCTGCAGAGCTAGCTGATGCGCTTTCTCACGAAATTCAGCACAGCTGTGAAACGACAGAGATGCTAAGTCAGGTGTGTGTATCTGGCGAAGAGAAGTGGGAAAGTTTAGAAAATATTGAGCTTTATTATGGATGCGAATCAGAGGTCCGAGGCCACGTTGCAGGAATTCTTGGAAGGGCTCAACGAACAGGTCAGGACCCTGAAGACTTATTAGACTATGACGTTCAGACTATCATGATAAATGCCGTAAAAAGAGGATATACAAAAGAACAAATGATACCCATTATACATAGAATCTATGAAAAGTGGGATGCACTTCTACAGATCTGGCTGACGAGGGAATATATCTACAAGCCAAGCACCCAAATTTATTGATTAACTATACGTCAAAGTTAAATTAGGATTATTTATGACACAGGAAGATATTCAAAAGATAGCACTTCTATACACAGAGTGGAATGAAATAAGTGTAGGAAGACTTAGTGGAGATGAAACATCGTTAAATGCAGCAAGGATTGCATTTGCTGTAATGGAAAAAATTCCAGAAATAATTGAAGAGGTCTTGAGGCTTAGAGAAGAGACTGGGTATAAAGGCTATTAGTTTTGTACACAGTAGCATGCTTGCGTTATAATCCATAAATGGTTAACAAAGCGCGAGTGGCGGAATTGGTAGACGCGCTGGATTTAGGATCCAGTGGATTAATCCGTGTGGGTTCAAGTCCCACCTTGCGCACCATTCCCACTAAAAGGAGACAATAAAATGTGGAGAACTAAGCTGGCTGCTCTTGCAGCTGTAATTGCAGTCGGATGTGTTGAAACTGATGAGACTGCCAACACTACTGATGGAACTGAAGCAGCTGAGAATGCTGCTGAGAATACCACTGGAGATAACACGACCACGGAAACAAGTGGCAATACAACGGAGACGACGGAGACAACAACGGACGCTACAGACAATTCTACGACCAGTGCAAATAGCACAGGAACAACGAAGAATACGGGCACGACTGAAAATAGCGAAACTACAGAAGAGTAATAAAAATACCGCAGGGAGGCACGGGATTACAGGTGTCTCATCTTCAATAGAGAGGGAAAAAATGAAGTATATTATTTCAATTATCGCATGCGGAATGATCTCCGGTTGCGGTGGTTCAGATGAAGACTCTGGATCTGATACAGCTGCTGTTGAAGATTCATCCGACACTGCAGAAGAGTAGTAGTCAACCGCAGGGAGGCACGGGTCTATAGGTGCCTCATCCCAAATTTAAGAAACTGAGATTTCAATGTATAAGACAGTAGTGATCGACCCTCCTTGGAAAAAATCAACAGGAGGAATTGGACACGCAACTCTTCAAGCATCTACACACTACCCAGTCCAGACAGTTGGCGAAGTCATTAGCACAATCTCTGATTGGTTTTCTCAATACCCAGTTGCACCAGAATCTCATCTTTACATGTGGACTATAAATTCGTTTACAGCGGGAAAAGATCAAGGAATTCTTGCAGCAATGAACGTCTGTGACCATCTCGGCTTTAAGCCTATAACTCTAATCCCATGGGTTAAGTCAAATGTAGGAAGTCCGACACCGTATGGTATGAGATATACAGAGATGTGTATCTTTGCAGTCAGATATCGGAAGGGGCACGGAAGAAGAACCAGATACTCAGGGACTGCAGAGATTGAGTCTGTTCCAAACGGAAAGGGGCTTTGTGGCTCTAAGGACTTTATTTTAGCAAATCGAAGGCAGCACTCCAGAAAGCCTGAAGAATTTTATAAGTTTGTTGAGTCAAGAAGTAACGGCCCATACTTAGACCTCTATTCAAGAACGACTCGGTCTGGGTGGGTTGGTGTCGGAAATCAATCTGGAACCTGGAAGGTTTAGAAAAGAGAAGCTATGATAACTGGAAGCGTGACCGAGTGGTTTAAGGTACCGGTCTTGAAAACCGGCGTACAGAGATGTACCGTGAGTTCGAATCTCACCGCTTCCGCCATTTAATTAAAATAGCATGCCCATCCTTTTGGCTAAATTTATATTTATTTGTTTATTGAATGTCTAATTTTATACATAATAAAGAGCAAAGAGAGCCTTATTAAATGAAAATAGATCACTTCGCACTAAGCGTTTCTTCAATCGAAGACTCAGTAAAATGGTATAAAAAAGTTCTAGGTGCATCTGTAAAACAGAGGGACAAAGAAAAAGAAGCAATTCTTGAAGTAGGAAAGCTTGAAATATCTTTAATCAAAGATGGCGATATAGTAAGCCCAAGGCATATTGCATTTGATGTCAACAATGTTAATACAGCAAGCCTGTTAGAGATTTTTAATATAGAAAAAGTAGAGAGTGAAATGAAATCCATTTCATCTAGCTATGTATACATTACAGACCCTGATGGAAATACTATTCAGCTTGGAGCTTATGGCTCTCTAGATATTGAATAAACTTAGAAAAACATTTCTGTTGATCAAAATAATTAGCAATGGGGGCTGTTGATGATTAAAGTTCACGATGATCAATTGAGAAGGCTATTGCCGCATAGAGAGCTTAACAGAAAAGTCTGGGATCTAGATAGCCCTTCAAGCCCTTCGCTTAAGCCAGAAATAAAAGATGCTCTTCTTAAAATAGCAAATGAATTTTACCTATTTCTTAATATTGATGCACCTATAGATGATATTATTTTTACAGGAAGTCTTGCAAACTTTAACTATACAAAGCTTAGTGATATAGATGTTCATGTTTTAATTGACTTTTCTAAAGTTGATGAGAATGTAGATCTTGTTAGAAGCTATATGATGTCAAAGAAGTCAATCTGGAATGATGAGCACAATATATTTGTAAGAGGGTTTGAGGTCGAGATGTATCCTCAAGATGAAAATGTTACAGGCCAGCTTCGAGCTGCAGGTGTATACAGCATTGTTACAGATGAGTGGCTTTCAATGCCAAGGATTCTAAATTCTAAAATTGACCTCTGTGAAGTAAAGACAAAAGCAGAGTGTATTATGTATAAGATCGATGACGTTCTTAGAAGCACGGCGAGACTGGCATCGATTGACAGGTTAAAAAAGAAAATAAGAGATATGAGACTATCAGGGCTCGAGCGGTCAGGTGAGTTCTCTGTAGAGAATCTAGTGTTCAAGCTTCTTAGAGGCAATGGATATATAGGCAAGCTTTATGATGCAGCCATAAAGGACTTTGATGACTCACTAAGCATCAAGCAAGAGACAATATTAAGAGAATTTATTTATGAGTCTATTTCTGACGTATAGGTAGTTAAAGGGCTACCATGTTTTTCTTAAAGAATAGAAAAAAGAAAAACATCGAAACTATAACAGCTCTTCAAAAAGAAGCCAAAAGACAATCAGAAAGAATAGTCGATCTAGAGAAGAGAATTTCAGAAGCAGAAAGCCTAATTGACCAAGTGGACATAAAGTACAACACTGCGCACAGATACACATCTGATAAAATTTCAAACTATGTAGAAATTACTTCATCTCAAATTGATACAATTACAAAAAAGCAGCGTGTAATCTATACATGGATATTTCTCTTATGTGCAGTTAGCATGTTTTCAACTGCTGTATATATGAAATTTTTTTAACAGGTATTTTTGAAATTGGAATTTAAGTGGTACACTGGCAATGGATGTGAGATAGAGTTTAGTGATATCCTATCTGATATAAATCGACATGTGGCACACGGGGGAAGCATATTCATAGGGACTGACAGTATGCTTAGGATTGGAGCATGCACATTTGCATCTGCAATATGTCTTCACGGTGCTTCAAGCCAGTCTGGCGGAAGATACTTCTTTCAAAAATCAATTCTTAAAAAAGAAAAATTTGATATTCTCAAAGTTAGAATTATGCATGAAGTTAAGAAGTCAATTGAAATCGGACTTGAGATAATGGAGCATAATCCTGATGCAGATGTTGAGATACATGTTGACATAGGGTCTACTAAGAGGTCAAAGACAAGAGACCTTAAAGAGATGCTTATTGGGTGGACAGTTGGTGCAGGATTTGCCTGTAAGATTAAGCCTCATGCATGGGCATCTGCATCAGTTGCAGATAGGCATACAAAGTAAAAAAGCCGCGGAATCCGCGGCTTATTGTTCAAAATAAAGTATATTACATATCTTCAATTACAAGAAGCATATTATCCAACTGCGCTTCATCAACCTCCTCTCTCATTTTTGTAATTCTCATTGCAGCCTTAAAAGCTCTAATATCGAGCCTTTCCTTATAATCTGCAAGAAGTTCCTTTCTATCCATTTGCAAAAGCTTAATTTCATTGTTGACCTTGGCAAGCCTTTCGACCAACTCTTTAACAGTTTCTTTATTCATGACCCCTCCGTGTCATTTAAACAATACATAATACTACGTCTTTGTTCAAGATAATCACTTGATATTGAATATTTATTTGCAGGAGACTATCAAAATGGAAGATGATAAATTTAGCTACAGGGACATGACTAGGCAGTTTCTACAAAATATTTCTCAAGGAAATCATGAGCAATCAGAAAGAATTGAAAATCTTTTAGTTGAAGGAAAGAAAAAGCCCGAACCTGAAAGCGTAGAAGAGGGAGACTATTATTCCATAAAGAGCCCACACGATATCAAGGCAAGAGAAGATGCATGGGGTGGAGGAGAGAATCTATTTAATGACATAGATCATTCCAAGGCAGGCGGATCAGAAGCTGTAACAAGAGAGCTAGAGGTCATGTCGATCACAGAGCTAAGGCTTGAAATAGCAAAAGAGATGAAGCGGCTATTTGAGATGAGACAGCCGTCTGTCCAGGGTGCTGAAGAGTGGGCAGGGATGATCGAGGATATATATCACAGGCTTGGGCAAAGAGATGTAGAATCTGGAAGGCGTGGTGTAGATAAGGGAGAATATGCAGGTGATGTCATCGATGTTCTTATGAATGACGTATATTCAGAGGGAAGCTCTACTCACGCCACTTTCATGTTATACGTTGATGACATGAGATCTGCTGGTGTTCCTGACAGCCGCACAATTATGAGGTGGCTAGGCCACAGGCCTGCTGGTTCTGCATATGATGACCTTGAGCATGCCCATAAGGCCATTGCATTTATGGCAGATCCCTATGATGACCCGGAAGATGCTGAGCTTGGACCAGAAGATCTTCCGACAGAAGAGGCTCCGAGATACGGCGAGGAACTTGGTGCTGACATGTCTGAGGAAGAATACTACAGGACATTACGCCAGCAGTGGCAAGAAGAGACCCTTTAATATAAAACTAGACAGGTGTAAGCAATGAAAATCACACGCAAGCAATTAAGAAGAGTAATTAAAGAAGCTCTAAGTATATCTGACCTAACAGACCTCGATAAGGGTAGAATCATCAGTGATGCTGAACGAACACTAGTCAGAATAGGCGGTGTTCACGATGACGCTCAGAACTTTGCCAATCTTATGAGAAGAAATGCATTTGATGCAATGAGTGCAAATGATGGCCGACTGAGCGATGATGATCTACCTAACGAAGTTATACTCGCAGTCTTGCGCAGTGCGGGAATAATTGAACTAGACACTAAGGACGGTGACGAGGATGAGGGAATTGTTCTTACAACAGCCCTAAAGGATGAAGATGATCCGTCCCTAACAGATCTCGGAATTTCAGTCAAAAATATCTCAGAGCTGAGAGTGACAAGAAAGCAACTAGGGAGAATAATCAGAGAGCAGTTAGGGATGCAGATCTCTCTTGACTACACAGGCCCTGGAATGAGACGCGAGCTTTTCATAAACATAATGGAAATGATCCAAAAGTGGAGAGGTATGACAAATCGTAATCATCTCAACGATGAAGATGTCTCTGCATATGCATCTCAGCATGGCGGCTTGGAAAGTGAAAAAACATTTGATCAGTATGCAGACGAAGCTCTTGATGCAGTTAAGCACAGGATATTTAAAGACAACTTATATTCTCCCACGGAATGGGTAGCTGTTCAGGGTGCTGGAGACAGAAGCTCACAATTAAGTGAAATGAGAGCTACAAGAAGTCATCTTAGAAGAATTATCAGTGAGGCAATTGCTTATGAGGCAGAGCCATTCCAGGGCGATGAGCTTGACTATTCAGGTCAGGACCTACCAGATCCATATGAGGCTGCAGATATTTCTGGTATAGATGCAGGTCGTGGAACGTTTCTATCATGGGCAAATAAAGTGAGAAAGAAGGCAAAGCTTACAGATGTTGAACAGATAGGCTCGATAGATCTAGATCCGGCAATAGATGGTGCGGAGGGCTGGCTTCATGCATATGATGCGTGGGTTGGGGGTATGTCTCCAGGAGCATACGCCTCGAGGATGACAATACTCCCATTAGAGACGGCTTAGGCTGTGCACATCAGAATACCGGAGCTCTCACTTCTCATAAGAGAGAATATTAAGCTTGCTGAATCTGATAAGAGCTTTATAATTGCCCCATCTACAATTCAGGGCATGGGTGCATTTATAGATAGAGATTTTAGGCTGGGAGAGGAAGTCGGCGTCTGCCATACGAGAAGGCCGGAGGGCAACTGGGATGTCACCCAGCTCGGAAGATATCACAATCACTCTGAGACGCCAAACTGTGCAAACGTGATGGACAGAAATGTCAGAAAGCTGTATGCACTTCGTGACCTTCCAGCCGGTACAGAGATTACTGTAGACTATAGAGAGCAACCTGATCTTGAACAACCCAAGGAAGACTGGCACACATAGTGTGTTTTTTGCTGATTGGCCATCAGCTAGTGAGGTGCAATCCTCATGACAAAGCGTACATTTGCGCAAAAAATACGCCAAGCTCTGGAAGAGCCGCCGCGAGGGACGGCGAAGCAGTGTGTGATTTAAGACTATATAGATAACCAGCAAGCCTCTTAAATCTAATTGCATCCCTCACACTTCTCAATATTTAATATCCGACAGGAGGTGTAACATGTCAAATAAAAGAATTTCTAGGATCCAGGCGCTGAGAAAGGTTTTAAACAAGGTAAACGATCTAGATAGCGAAGTCAGGTCGCTTAGCAGATTATGTGTTGCTGCAATTACAATATCACTGTCTTGTGCAGTATTGCATATAGGGTTTTACTTGCTTTGCATGTAATTGATTGCAGCAATGTGTTATAATAATAATATCAAAAGGAATAACCATGGCTATACCCAAGAAGTATAAGAGACAGCTGAAAAGCGCATACTCAAATAGTAGAAAATCATCTGACGGAAGTAGAGGGAAGGGTAATTCTAAGACGTGGTCGTTCAAAGTGGGTGATCTTGTTAGAGATTCAAAAACAAAGCTATGGGGAGTAGTTCTAAGCTCTCCTACATCAAGCGGATTGATGTCAATCCTGACTTCTTCAGGAAAGAAGAACTGGTATGCATCAAACCTTGAAAGAGTTCAAAAGCTACAATTTTAATGCAACACATGTAATGCATTATTCTATATGATACAATAAAGACATAAAACAACCAAGGAGATGTAATGGACATCAAAACTTTTGTTAACGCAGCCTCTTCACTTCCTGCAGACGTTTCTATTCTTGCAAGGGGTCCTCACGGAATTGGAAAGTCGCAGATCTTTAGGCAGGTTGCATCTGCAATTAATCTTTCTGATGGCACGGTCGGTGTCGATCTTATTGATCGAAGGCTTGCTCAAATGACAGAAGGTGATATTATTGGGCTTCCTGAGCTTGTTGATGGTGTGACTCGATTCGCTCCAGTTGACTGGCTTCTTAGGGCATGTCGAGAGCCTGTGGCACTTTTTCTCGATGAGGTCAATCGGGCAACACCTGAGGTCATGCAGTGTGCATTTCAGCTTGTTCTTGATCGTGAGCTGAACGGTCACAAGCTTCACCCAGAGACACGCATCTTCTGCGCAGTTAATGCCTCTGCTGACTACCAGGTCAACGAGATGGATCCTGCTCTTCTTGATAGGTTTTGGGTTGTTGATCTTGAGCCAACAGACAAGGACTGGGTTGAGTGGGCAAAGTCTTCGGGAATTGATCCTGTCATCATTGACTTTATTAGTCACCATCCAGCTCATCTTCGACACACGGGGCAGATTGACCCCGGAAAGGTATATCCATCACCTCGATCATGGGAGAGGGTTAACCACTCTCTCAGCTCTGCTGGGATTTCCCCTGTAAATTCTGCAGGTCGTACAGTACCTTCTGGGTTTTATGCAATCACAATGGGTTTCGTTGGAGCAGAAGCTGCTATTACTTTTCAAGATTTCGTCAAGAACTATGAGCTGCAGATCTCTGCTGATGATGTTATCAATAGATACGATGAGTTTTGTGACAAGCTTAGTGACCTTAGCAATGATAAGCTGAATGGAATCATTGACAAGCTGACTGAGCACTGCAAGAACAACGAGTGGACTACTGAAGATTGCTCAAATATTGCTACGTTTGCAAAGACTCTTCCGGGTGAGATGCTTGTGTCACTCTGGAACAATGTAATGGATTCTAGTAATGTTAACAATATTACTCGGCTTCATAAGTTTCTTGGGCAATCTGTCCTTGAAGCGGTAACTGTTGCAAGAAATCTTCAATAAATATAGATGTGGGCTGCGTGTAAGCAGCCCACAATTGTGTTATAATTGTGGTAAGGAGGAAAAATGAAAGGAAAAACAACTGAAAGCGATATTCCTACGCAGGCATCGGAGGTTAGCGAAGAAGAGGTCAAGTCATTTAAGCTTGATCCTCATCTCATCAACCTCATGATTCACGAGCCCTTCTTCAGCCACGTTCTTCGGCGGTTTAATAAAAACCGTTCAGACAGTGTCTCTACTGCTGGGATTGGTGTCATTGATCAAAATCCAACGCTGTTTTGGAACCCAAGGTTTCTAGCATCGCTTAAGTCAATTCAAGTCAGAGGTCTTATGAAGCATGAATGCTATCACTGGATCTATAAGCATTGCACCTCTAGAAAGAAAGATCCTCATATCATTTGGAACTGGGCTACTGATCTTTCTATCAACGGTCTCATTAGAGAAAAGGAGCTTCCCGACGGAGGCCTTGTTCCAGGAAAGCCTCTTGATCTTAGCAAGATTACAGATAAGTCTCAAATGGAAAAGTGGAAGAAGATCTCTGATCTTGTTGAGTCGCTTCCGAAAGGAATGGCTGGTGAATGGTACTTTGGAAAACTACAAGAAGATCCTGACATTAGTGAAGCAATTCAGTCAGCTGATCAGGGAGAGGTCATCTTTGATGATCACGGAGAGTGGGGCGACCTATCTGAAGAAGACCGTCAAATTGTAGAGGGCAAGATTAAGCAGGCAATTTCTGAAGCTGTTAGACGATGTGACTCAAACGGTGAATGGGGATCTGTTCCAACAGGTGTCAGAGAGGATCTTAGAAAGCTTGTATCTAATACAATCTCATGGACAAGTATTCTTAATAACTTCTGCGGAAGGAGCCAGCGGCTAAACAAGAGCCGAACAATGAAGAGAATCAACAGGAAATATCCCTACATTCACTCTGGCGTCAGAAGGGGACATAGCGCAAATATTGCAATCTATATGGACCAATCAGGATCTGTAGACAGTGAGAGCATCGAGCTTCTATTTGCAGAGCTTAACAATCTTGGAAAAAAGATTAACTTTACACTATTTCCCTTTGACACAAAAGTAGACGAAGATAATTCAGTTGAGTGGAAAAGAGGGCAGCGGCTTCCTCCGATTAGACACAGGTATGGGGGAACTAGCTTTCATGCAGTCGCAAATCATGCAGAGAAGAATGCCAATAAGTTTGATGGGTATATTGTTCTTACTGATGGAGAATGCTCAGATCCCGGACCAAGCAGGCTTAGAAGGGCATGGGTGATTATCCCAGGGAGAAGTTTGATGTTTAAGCCGCACTCAAATGATGTAGTAGTCAATATGGAAAGGTCAAGATAGTCTTAAACAATTCTAAATAATGTATTAGAATTGTTCTCTTTTGCAGTATTGTAGTCGCAAAGTACACTTATTGCATGATTAGAATGGAGACAAATAACAAATGAAAGCATACGCGATTGCTGTAGGTGTTCTCTTCTTTATCGGAACTGTTGATGTAGTTGAGGATGGAATTGCACACGTAGAAATTAGAACGGGTGCACAAGATATCTATGAGACAGACATGCCTGTCGACTTGTTCCCGTGTGAAATCTCAGAAGGAGATGTGTTCTATGCAGAAGTCATAGACGGTGTCACAGAGATCAGGTGTGGCGAACCGCCAGAGTAGAAATATGAGAAAGAGTAGACCAAAATTACATGATGTCACACATGAGATAGACGACAATGTAGACATCACAGAAGAGATTGCTAAAGCTCTGTTTGATGCTGGGTCAAAGTACGATATAGATACTGATGAAGTTAAAAACACTTTGACAAGCTCTAGGTTTAAAAAGATCTTTGAGATCTTTAAGAAGAAAAACATAAAATAGTTTTGTTCAAACCAGCAGTGTAAGCATACTGTTAACGTATGCACCCGTAGCTCAGATGGATAGAGCGCCCGCCTCCTAAGCAGTAGGTCACAGGTTCGAATCCTGTCGGGTGTACCCTTTAGGATGATCACTATGTTTAAAGCTGGAGACCTTGTTGTTGTAAATATCCCAGGTGAAAAGTACGGAGAGTTTAGGACATTTTTTGCAATAGTCATTAAAAGTTTTGAAGATTCTTGCTATTCAATCGACCCAGGAAAAACAAGAATTATGAGAAAATATATAGTAATGGGACGATCTGGAAAGATTTCAAATCACTTTGAAAATTACTTGTCAAAAATTAAAGATCACGTCTTAAATAATCACAAGGAGCTTGAAGATTTCTATTACAATAAGAAGACAGGGTAGTGCTACTAAGCTAATCGGAAAGTCTATCAAGACGATAGATGGAATTGAGCTAATTAAAAAGGTAACGTCTAGAGCAATAACGAGACTTCTGTGCGAAAAATTTAATATACTTTTTTCAGAATTTGATTCAAAGAAGATTGAATATCAACCTGTCTTTACTAGGGACAGTGACAGGAAAAAGCGACTAAGCTATCTTAGAATTAGATACTTTCCTGAGAAGGTTTTTTCTTCGCTTCAGATGGATGAAATCAGCTCAATTGGTGTAACAGAAGCACAGGTGCTTGAATTCCTGAGAGAAAGACATTCAGCAATAGTCTTGCCAACTTCAGAAAAAATCTATGTTGTTTAAAAAATCACCTATTTTGTGTTTATGAATTAACTTTTTCTCTTTAATATTTATTGTATATCATAAAGAGGAAAATATCAATCTTATGACACCCGCAGATGAGATCCAGGAAGCTGCAGATCAGCTTCTGTTGTCACTTATGAGTGAGGCTGATGAACCACAGTATATAGTTAGCGGAAGTGGACTGGGTTGGTTCTGGGATCCTAGCAGAAATCAAATGATAATGATTAACAGGGGCGCAGAGATATCGCTTGTGTCAGAATATGATAAAGACAAGTCTCTTGTAAGCACTAAGTCTGGGTACTTTATTATTTCAAATGATGAAATACTAGAGATCGGATACAATTAGAGGACATATACTTTGAAATCAATAGACAGCGTTGTTCCAGATATTAAAGAAGAGAAATCAATCTCTTTTGTAAGGGAAGAAAACGGACTATTTTCTAAAATTGAGAAGACATTTCTTAGAAATAGAAAGACAAACGAGGTGAAGCTTTTTTCTGAAAATAAGTCAGAGCCCGTATATAGAATAACACTTGAGGATGACTTTGAGCACGAAGTTAAATTTCAAGGCATAGACGGTTCTGATCAGGCAGTTAGGTTTAAAAGAGCAGAGTTTTCAGATGACACATAGATGTCAGTCAAAAGTAATAAAATAACCCCCGACGCCAATTCAAATGATGCAATTAATGTTTGTGACATTGTAAAGATAAGCTCAGACCCTTCAGATAAACTATTTTCAAAAATTGGCTTGATCATTGAAGAAGTCGACTGTCTTCCCGGTGATGAGTGGGTTGAAATTAACCACACAGATGAAAGATACTTTAATATTCTCATCGAGGGAAGGTGCTATATGTATGGAGACTTTGAGATAATAAAAATTCCCCATGACCTATGAAAGTACGTGTAAATAGTGTCTGTGTATGTTAAAATTTAAACATGGGAAAAATGATTAGGATCTTAGGAAATATTCCAAATCAAGTCACTGTTGCATGTAGCGGTGGTCCTGATTCGATGGCAATTATTGACTTTCTTCGAAAAGGAAGAAAGAGTGTAACAGTTGCCCACTTTGATCATGGTACAGAGCACGGGATATCTGCGAGAGAGTTTGTTTCTCAATATTGTGATGACAACGATATTCCTGTCGTTTTTGGCAAGATCTTTCAACAAAAGACTAGTGAAAAATCATGGGAAGAGCACTGGAGAGATGAGAGATATAAGTGGTTAAGCACCATTCCGTCTGAGGTTGTAACAGGTCATCATCTTGACGATTGTGTTGAGTGGTACATGTTTACCTCTCTGCATGGAAATGGAAGACTGATTCCATATAGGAGGGGTAACGTAACTAGACCCTTTTTGACAACACCAAAGTCGTCTTTCGTCAGATGGTGCGACAAGAATTCTGTTGAATATGTTACTGATCCTGGAAACTATGATGAAAAATTTATGAGATCAATCATCCGTCACGCAATTGTGCCACAATGCCTAAGGGTCAACCCTGGGCTTAGAAAGGTAATTAACAAAAAAGTCAAAAAAGACTATAAGGAAAATTGGGAGAATAAAAATTGAATAGAATTAAACAAGGGCTTTGTTTCGACGATGTCCTTCTCGAACCGCAGTACAGCGATATCTACTCTAGAAAGGAAGTTAATACAAATGTAAAGCTTGGGTCGATGGCAACTTTGAAAATTCCAATAATCTCTAGTCCGATGGATACTGTAACTGAAAGTGCTATGGCAGCTGCCATGATTCAAAACGGAGGTCTCGGAATTATTCACAGATACAACTCAATCGAAGTCCAATCATCTCTAGTCGGGAAAGCGCTTAAGAAAAATTCAGGAATTGTTGGTGTTGCTGTTGGTGTTTCTGGTGACTACATAGACAGGGCATGTGCAGCAAGAGATGCTGGTGCGAGAGTTATTTGTGTTGATATTGCACACGGTCATCACGTGCTTATGAGAAATGCAATTAGAACGCTTAGAAGGACGTTTGGATCGACAGTTCACATCATGGCAGGAAATGTTGCCACCCTTGAAGCATTCAATCACCTTTCCGACTGGGGTGCAGATTCAATTAGAGTTGGCGTCGGTGGGGGGTCAATCTGCTCTACGAGAATTCAAACAGGTCACGGTGTCCCAACACTTCAGTCTATTATTGACTGCTCTCAAACTGATAGAAGTACAATGCTAATTGCAGATGGCGGGATTAAGAACTCTGGCGATATTGTCAAGGCACTTGCTGCAGGTGCTGACATGGTCATGCTTGGATCAATGCTTGCAGGGACTACAGAGACACCAGGTGACATTATCTACCTTGATGGAAATAGATGCAAGGCATATAGGGGAATGGCAAGCAAGGATGCACAGATTCAGTGGAGAGGACATACAGCTTCAATTGAAGGCGTCTCTTCAACAGTTCCACTTAAGGGTGATATCAAGAGTGTTGTTTCTGAAATTATGACAGGTGTTCGAAGCGGAATGTCATACACCGGTGTCCGCACACTTAGGGAGCTGTACCTCAAGTCCAACTTTATTAGACAAACCTCTGCCGGCTCTGTTGAAAGCTCTACACACATCAATCGCGTGTAACTAATAAACAGCTGTGGTATAATAGAGACATAAGGAAGGATACATGGCTAAAAAGATTCAGGCAGTATATGAGGTAAGAAAGATTTCAGATAAAAAGTGGGGAATCTTTCTGAAAAATACAGATATTTGCTACGGTGTTTGCGTAGGAAAGAATTCACAGTCTGCAATTCAAAGAACATGTGATCGTCTTAACAGATCTCTAGAAGAAGAGAAAAATCAAAAAACCAACCAAAAAAACAAAGAGGAAATGTAATGGAGTCTATGAAGACTTGGAAAGCTACGGTAAGATTTAACAATGGTGATGCTCAGGTTACTGTCCGTGCACCAAATCAGCACACAGCACTTCAGATGCTGGAATCTATGTACGGTGTAGGAAGAGTTCTCAGCAATATTGTAATTCAGGTGAACTGAGCATATATAGCAAAATAGCTGTTTAGCTGGAGAAGAATTGATAAATAACGTAGATAAGCATAATCCTACTAGTGATGAAATTGATGATGTAATTTATAAGATGAGATCTTGTGATATTGACGAGCTAATCGTTATGTGGAATGAAATTTCCACGATGTGGACAGTAAAGTCAGTTACTCAGGTTCATAAGAGTCTTGCAGATTCTGGTCACATTGAAAAGATAGTTCGAAGAGTTAAAGAATTTGGAAAAGAGCTTATGGTGACTGGTTAGCATCTTCTACTATTTGAAGATGACTATCGTCCCATCCGCCTCTATTCCATACTGAATTCATTATGTGATTTCTTCTATTTATATGACTCCAGCCCAAAGAGTGCCCGAGCTCATGCTCGAGCACTCTTTCTTTGTTTACATCGCTTCTGATCCTTATTCTTGAAGATAGAATATTCCCAGATGTGTTGTGAGTCATTGTATCTGTTATTGCAAGAAAGCTGTAATCAAATGATTGATCTGTCGGCTCGATTGTGATGAAGCCAATCATTCCAGACTCATCACACCTTTCGTGCGGACTTTTTTCAATTATTCTTCCAAACTTGTAGCCTCTTAGCTGCCACCACATTATTGCAGATTCAACTTCATCTATTTGAATATTTGCCCCATGGCATATAACGATATCTGGCGCAATTGCCCAAGATGCTGATCTAGTATATACTCTATTATTGAATATTACTTCTGAAGCTGTCCCTAGCAAGCCTACTCTTTCATTGTGAGATACTGTGTTTGCTAGTGAAGAATTTCCAAATCCAATTGTGAAGCCTAAGATTAGGACTTTAAAAACCTTGATAAATTGGTTTAAGGGTTTCACATAATATACCTATAATTGATAAGATAATTTAAAGATTATTTTTTTTAACGGCGATTTAAGATGCATGATAGATGGGACCCTACAAGATTCCTCCCGCCCGTTGTTTGGGTTGTATTTATCATCATTAACATCGTCTGTTTTTTTGTATTTTTATTCTACAGCAGTGTTGAGATGATGGTGTGGCATATATTCATGCTATTGTTTTGCTATATTGGGTTTGAGCTTTCTAAAAAGAATTGTGGCTCATAGTCCCTATAGTTGTATAGATATTTTTATACAAGGGGCTTAAAGTGAAAAATCTAACTAACAAAATCATTTTATTGGTAGCAGCTGTCTGCATGGTGGTGTTTGCAAATCCTGCACACTCAGATACAGGAACAGCCTCAGAGATCATTAATGAAACACAGATTACATCTATGGGTGTAAAGAATGTTGACAGGGGTTCTCTAAATAGTGTTGAAAGAAGAGTCAGACACGCAGCTGTAAAAGTATATTCTCAGATGGGTGGCCACGGATCTGGAACATACGTTAGACATATGGGGTTTCATCTTGTAATAACTGCAGCTCACGTTACCAGGGGAGATATCGGTGATCTCTATAGAATTGGCGCAACTGATAGCTCATCTGTGCTTGGTGTTCTAGTATACGAGGATAGTGATATAGATGCAGCTGTGATACTTGTTCCGAGAATTCAAGATCGGACACCTATGAGATATAGGCCGCTAAGTGTTTCAGCAGAAGTTGGAACAGATGTAGTTTATTCTGGATACCCATCAGACCTCAGTCTTCTGACAATAAGGGGTGCTGTTGCAGGATATGATAGGATCCCACAGAACGGTCCAGTCATACTTCTTCACACATACGGATGGTTTGGATGCTCAGGGTCTGGAATATACGACGACAGGGGAAGATATGTTGGTGTTCTATGGGGTGTTTCTGTTGAAAGATTCCCATATCCGCAGGTCATAGAGGACATAATTTGGGTAACTCCATCGTATATGATTGATGAGAATGAAATACTAGAAGGGATAGTAAACGTAACATCTGGTGATGCAGATATAAGCGGTTTATCAAATAGAAGAACACAGCGACGCGCAGCAAGGCTAGTTAGAAACTAACTTCATAAAACGCTAGAAACACAGATGATTTGATGAATTAAAATGCCCTGGCTGTGTAATACTTAGTATGTAAGAGCAAGGATAAAATATGCGCCTTGAAAGCATAAATTCAGTTATTCTAAACGAGATATCAAAGCAGATAGTCATATCTGAGGATGTCAGATCTCTTCCGACAAAGCTTATATCAAGACAGATCATGGCAGAAAACATAGACCTGTACTTCGATAAAAACGTAGGATTTACACTATCTCAGGCGAGAGATTCAGGTCTTTCAATGAATGAGGTAAATATGACGCTGCTGTTCAGCAGGCTTTTTTGCGAAGGTTCCCGCGCTGAGATAGAGAAGATTGTTGAGTTCAACAGACAACACGGCATAGACCCATCAGACATGATAAGGGAAATTCTCAAGAATGAGAACATTAACAAGACAGATAGAGAGCTTTTAGAGAGAGTGATCGAAAGAGAGAATCTTAATGAGGGAATGGTCATGGACCTCATAATTGGTGTCGGTAGCGCACTTCCCGGAATAGGAATTGCAGTTGCTGTTGCCGGTGTCTCATACTATCTTTATCAGATGGCTACAGGACCAGATGATGACAGGATGATGAACGGAATCTCTGCTATATTTTCCCTGTTTACAGCGATACCTGGAATTGGTGCAGCCCTATCTGCTGCTGGAAAGAATATATTTCTCCCAATTCTAAAGCTGGGAAAAACTCTTCGTGCTGCAGGAGGATCAGCAAAGGCTGCAAGTCAGATGGGAACTGTAGAGAGAGCACTTATGAATCTTGTAAACTCCACAAAGGGAAGCAAGATCATCATGGGAACATGGAAGAGAATCAAGGGCTTCTCAACTACAGTTAATAGATTCATCAGCGAGACACTTCCTAGAGTGCTCATGGCTGTGCCAATGCTAGGCCCACTGGCAAGCAGAATCCTTACGCTCCTTAGCAGTCTGTGGATGAAATTTATAAGCACCATGGATGACACATTTAAGCTTATTGGCAAGGCTGGGGATGATGCAGCAGCTGCAGCTGCAAAATCTGGAGACGAAGTTGCAGCTGGTGCTAGAAGTGCTACTGCAGGAAGGGCTGGATCTCCAGAAATGATAGCTAGGGCAACTGGTGCTGTTGCACCTGCTGCAAGGGGATTTTATGGTCAAATCCTAACAAAGCTTTCAAATATCCTTGATTTCAGGCTTGCAAAGGCATTTGTTGATGATGCTGCAAATGTTGTTTCTTCGCTGAGGGGAAATGTATATAGGGTTAGACATGGTGACACGATGCTGTCTGTCACAGTCTCAGGAGTAGATGATGGTGGCAAGCTTGTCTTAAAAAGTGCAACACAGCCAGGTCGCGCTGCTCCGATAGGCGTATCAGATTATGCATCTCTAACGAGGCTTGGTCCGGGTGGGGGTCAAGTCAACGCAATGCAAGATATTGTTTCCTCTGGAAAGCTCACACCTGACGGCGCCACAGCTGTTGCTCAGCTCCAGGCTGGATTTGGTCGAGCTGGATTATATGGAGCCGGTGTGGTCAATATGCTGAGAGGGGATTGCCTAATTCATCAGGGCGAGGCAACAGTGAATGTTATCACAGGTGAGATTGAAGATGAAGGATGCTTTGGAGTGGCCACATTGATGGCACCAAGCGAAGAAGAGATGGCCGCTATGGCAGCTGAAGGACCACAGGGCGTCGCACCGGGAATTCCATCAGAAGATCCGCTGGCACAAGCACAGCCCCAGGCACCTGCAAGAACAGCAAGGGTAAGAAGGCCAGACGAGCTTGCTGAGAGATATCTTAGAGGAGAGCTTAGCCTGACCGGACTGATACACAGGAATACAAGATGAGATCAAAGCACTCACATGAGCTAGTTGTCAAGGAAATAACTAAGAGGCTAGTCATATTAGAGGCACACAGAAGGCCTGTTACTGATATAGTTAGAAGACAGCTCATAGCCGAAGAGGTCGACAGATACTATCTCAGCACCATAGGTATGACATTTTCACAGTCTCTTGCAGTTCAAAACAGATGCAGAGTTCTAAATGAGAGAATAGACGAATCTCTTGAGAGTAATTTTCCACTGCTTGCAGCTAGGGCTAGATTTGACAGTGTCGTCCTGAGAGAGTCAGAAGAGGGAGGGGCTAGGTGGTTTAACACAGTTGCTGCAATAGCAAGCATTCCTATCGGCTTAATTGCCCCTCCGCTAGGTGGTGCTATTGACATAGTAAACGGAATAGACCTCATAGCAAACAGGGATGAAACACTATGGGGTGCTCTCAATATCTTGTTCGCGATCCCAATGATAGGAGACGCACTTCAGGTAGGCCACGGACCGTACAAGCTTCTTATGGACATATCAAGGGCTGCAACAACTCCGATCACCTGGCCGATCAAGAAGCTTGCAGGAATGAAGTGGGTCAAAGATCTCGGGGGTGTGCTTCTAAAGCAGGCTGAAAAGATAATGCCAATGCTAGATGATGTCTCCGGACCCGCTGCTAGTGCAATTTCATCAGCAATAGAGAGAGTTGCACCTGAGACAATTCGAAAGCTTGTTGCAAAGTTCCCGACCGGAACCACACCTGTTCAGGCAATATTGCTAACAATAAAGGAGTCCCTAGTTAAGCATATGACAGAGCTAGCAGAGTTTATCGGTAAAAAGACTCCGGAGGCTGTTCTTAAAGGGCGTCCCGTCCAGGTAGGCGGCGAAAAGGTTCTTAGGTACACGCTTAGAGGAGGTATCAAACAGGCCTTGGAGAGGGCAGCTGCACAGCTCACAGATGACGTATTAAGGCTTAATAGCTCCTTATTGACAAAATCAGCAGAGCTCGTAGACGATGTAGTTGTCAGCGCTACAGGTCGTGTAGAAAACGGCGCAGTTATTGAAAACACCACAGAGCTCGGCAATTTTATTACCTCAGGGAGGGGGGGTTTTATCAACACAGGCGGATACGGAAGTACACCTTCTGAAGCAATTGTAAGAGCAGCAGGAATAGGAGCGGATACCGCCAGTAGCAGAACTGTAGCTCAGCCTATCGAGTACTTTATCTACCAGATATCAGATGACAGCTCGGCGGTCGGTCTTGTTTCTGTAATTGGTGGAAAGGAGATTGGAAGACATCCTGCTGTCCCAATGAATATCGTTGGCACGTCGTCCACACAGACTGGAAGTATAGCGCGTGAAACTGCAGAAAAAGTAAGTGAGCTTGCAAACGTGAATGCACAGATTGCATCAGAAGTGGGGGAGGAGGCTGCACATCAGACAGGGCAGAGAGCCCGTGATATTCTCCCCAGGAAGGGTGTGACAAGTCAAACAGGTTCAGGCACACAGGCTGTTGCAGATCCATCAATTGCATCAGCTGATATTGGGGGTATTGCAGGGCCATCTAGAGCAGTTGCTGTACATTCTGATGAAGACTATATGGCAGCAGAGTCACGTGTGAGAAGGTGCAAAATGAATGTACGCAAAGACAGATTTCTCCTTGAGCGGTATAGCTATTTAAGCGGAGATATTTCACTATCAGACCTTCTCGATTGAGGAAGCAAAAGATGAAGTTGACAATTTCTGAGCTAAGGAAGATTATAAGAGAGTCAATTTTTGACAGCTGTCCCGGGGAAGGAGGGATTGAGGGTGCTTTTTCTGACGGTCCCGATGTTCTTTCAGGATATATACTTGTGACAACTTTAAATAATGGTATGCCAATTGGCTACGCACCGATAACAAGAACAGACGGACCTGATAGGCCGTTTCTAGTCAGAACTACAGATACAAGATGGTTTATACCCCATGATCTAGTAATGTCTCTCTATCCCCAGGTTGAGGATGCTTTCAACTTTGTTGATTCGAAAGAGGACTGGCGGCTTTTAGGACCGGGATCGAGCGGACAGGTTGGTAACTTTGCATGGCAGTGGGTTGAAGATGAACCTGTTGCGTGAGTACATAAGGGAAATTATTAGAGAGGGAAGAAAGACGTCTAGCTCGGGCTCTCACCCAGATCAAAGGTATGTCAAAGCAACAGACAGTAATCTCTTTCTTGACAGACCCACATCTCACGGTGGCTGGCCAGAAGGCGAGTATGACCCACCTGTTAGAAAAAGAATTTCTTCATATCTAAAGTCTCTCGGCTTGCTTGAATCAGATGATGATGATGAGTGATGTCACTAAAGCCGGGAGATCTAGTCAGACATTCAGATGTATTTGATAAAGTTGGAATAGTGATTAGATGTTATACGACATCTCACAGACCCCTAGAAGATGAGTACGAGATATTCTGGGGAAGAATTAATTCAAAAAATACAACAAACACCACTATTGAGTCAGAAGGTTCATTAAAGCTTCTTGCATCTGTGTCAATTAAAAATACAGCGCAATAAGTGTAATCTTTATGATTTTTGTATATAATAAGACATATGGCAAAATGGGACAAATACGAGAAAAAGAAGATGTGCATCGCACTATTCAACGATATTCTATCTGATGGCGGCGAAGATCCAAAGGATCATGAAGTCGACTATAAGGGTGGGTGGTTCTATCACAACGGATCGAAAGGTTTTCGCAGAGTTGATATTACAGACTTTGCAGACTGCCTCCTCAAGGAGGGGCACAGGGCAGTTTATCACATTATTTGGCGCAGTTACTTTATGCCGCGTGTAAATGATAAAGCTGTGTGGTATAATATTATAGAAAGGAAACAGAGCTAACAGCACACAACCAAGGAGATGTTATGAAGCTCAATGTAAATGCCGGAGATATCAAGTTTGGAACCAACATTCTTGATGTTGAAGTTCCCCAACAACTACGTCGCCGGGTCCGATCTGGACTCAAGTATTTTGATGATGCAATGGGAGGGCTGGGGTTCACACCTTCGATGGTTACACTTTTTACAGGAACTCCTGGCGCAGGCAAGACGACAATGATGCTTGAGCTGGCAAACGCTTTTACTGGAAATGGGGCGACAGTTCTATTTAATACAGCTGAGGAATCTCTCTTCCAGCTTAAGATGACTGTTGAGAGGCTTCGGCTGCGTCACGGATTTGTAGCCGGTCAGGAGACAATGGTTCCCAAGTTGCTTGAGGACTGTGACAAGCTCCGTGCCAAGAATCCAAATAAGCCGTTCTTCCTGATCATTGACTCTCTTCAATGTCTCAATGATGGAAAGTACGGTGATCATCAGACTAACTCTAAGACAGCACAACGGTCGCTGTCTATGATTACAGATTACTGCAAGTCTAACTTTTGTAATGCCATCGTGATTGGACAGGTCACGAAGAACGGACAGATGGCTGGTGCCAATGTCCTCAAGCACATGGTGGATGCAATGGTTACACTTGATGTGGAGCGAAAGGATCAGGACCTGGCTGGATGCCGAGTCCTTCAAGTTGAGAAGAATCGATTCGGCGGTGCCGGTCACATCTTCTTCCTTCAGCTTCAAGAGAAGGGTTTCATGGAGGTGTCTCGAGTGTCTGTCTCTTAGAAGACACCGGTGTCAGGCGGTTCGGGATGCCTCCGTGAAGCCTCCTTGGTTGGCCGCCTGACACCTTAACCCTTTACAATAACTATTCTAACACTGGAGAAATCGTGGAAGAAGAAACAAAGCACAGACCACAGAAGTTTAAGTGGTCCAAAGTTGGCATCTATGATACATTCACTGATGCTGATGATAAGAGAAATTCTCTCAATGAGAAAGGAGAGAAAACAAAGATTCGACGCTGCGGACTGGGCGGATCGAAGTTCAAAGTTCTTACTGGAACGTCTGTTGAGAAGAAGCAGACAGCCAAGAAGGACAAGAAGAAGTAATGACTTATGCGCCCTTAGCTCAGCGGATAGAGCATTGGCCTTCTAAGCCAAGGGTCGAAGGTTCGAATCCTTCAGGGCGTACCATTTATGCGGGAGTAGCTCAATTGGTAGAGCTTCAGCCTTCCAAGCTGATTGTTGAGGGTTCGAGTCCCTTCTCCCGCTCCCGGGAAGTTAGCTCAGCTGGGAGAGCATCGCGTTTACACCGCGAGGGTCACAGGTTCGAGCCCTGTACTTCCCACCATATTCGGGGTATAGCGCAGCCTGGTAGCGCATCTGCTTTGGGAGCAGAGGGTCGTAGGTTCAAATCCTGCTACCCCGACCACACAGGAGAAAACTATGAGTAATGAAATTGATATCGGAACAAAGGTAAATACACCATATGGTTCAGGAATTGTTATGTCTGTTGGTGATAGATTTTGGGTAAGCCTAATTGAAGGTGTTATGCTGAGTGACGGTCAGCTTATCAACTCTGTGCCAGTTTCAAAGGAAGACGTTGAGAAAGTCAATACTTCCGTCAAGAAGTTTAGCATGTTTGATAGACATAGTGAAATGGAGGAATAGAATGAAAACCTATATCACACAAGAAATGACAGAGAATGCGCTGAAGAGCATGATGGGGTTTCATCAGAATATGACTGCTCTGTTTGCTGACTGGGGGATGAACTTTAAGGAAAATCTTGGACGAAGAAACGTTGTAATGTCTCAGACACAAGAGCACTTCTTTGCAAAGGAGCTGTCTAAGAAATTCAGTGGTGTCGATGCTGACGGCCGTACGGGAAAGGCTGATATCGTTATCGGAGAAATTGGAAAGGAGCTTGAATGTAAGCTGACGTCAGGAAGGGCTTCTGGGGGATATGATCTTCAAACAGACCTTGCCACGCTTAAGCGGAAAGGCTCGCTTGACTATCTGTATGTAATTGCCAATGACACGTTTACAGAGTTCACTGTTCTTCACTATCAAGGTCTGACAGCAGATGACTTTCATCCTGCTGCACCTGGCTCGAGAGGAAAAGCTAGGATGAAGAAGGGGCGTGCAATGAAAAAGTGCAATGTCCTACTTGGAGATGTCGTAGTTAGAAATCACTCTGAAGTTGACAAGTTATCACATCAGATAACATCTGTGCAGTCTGAATATATTGCCAGGAGAAGCGAGTTAGCCCATAGACTTGATGAGTGCTCAGATAGAGCTGTAAAGAAAAGGCAGAAGATTGAGAAGATGATGAAGAACAACAAGGCCAGGCTTGACGCAAGAGAAAACAAATTATTCGAAAAGCTTGATTTCTGGATTCAATCACCACCTCAGGTTGGATTTAGGCTTGAGACAGTAAAGCTATGAAAAAGAAGTCTGTTGGTGAAAAGATTGAAGATGCGTTTGATCATATTTCACTTGGGTTTGTGGCAATAGCAGGCATAGCGCTTGTTCTTCTAAGGTCAAAGCTTTCAAAAAGATTTAAGAAAAGATACGGAGGAAGCGATGAATATGATGATTTTAGCGTGCATAGCAGCTCTAATGATGGCGCTTGTTGCGGGAGCAATAGTAGCAGTGACAAGAGATGACTAGGGTTTCACCAGTTCCAAGTGTATTTCATCAGATGAGCTGGGAAAGACCAGATGACGATCAATTATTTCATAGGATACAAAGATCGGTTAGACCCAAGAAGAGGTCAAAAGGTAGTCACATCACACAGCTATGTGAAGAAGCAGCAAGATCCTCGATTGCACTAAGCATCAATAACGAGCTTGAAGATATTATTTATTGGTATGATGCTTAGCATGTAAGCTAGGTGCTTCTGTGGTATAATGGGAACATCAAGGAGGCAATATGCGACTCAAGAATCGGACAGAAGAAATTAGAGAAGAATACAAGCGAGTCGGTGAGGAGCTTAACTCTTTTAAGACATCCCATCGTGTCGCAGCTGGGAAAGCCTTTATCGACGCAGGTGGCTGTGATAAGTGTCGAGGTCGAGGATGGGTTGTCACCTGGGACACCCTTGACTGTATTCAGGGCAGCTATGCACAATATGCCAGCTGTCCAAGTGATGACTGCACTCCAGACTCTAGGGAGAAGTCAGGCCTGGCTCCAGGGAATAGTAAGTACGATCGGTGGAATCGCAACTCAACCTGGAGGCCCACATACACTCCAGAAGAATCTAAGAAGATTGATGATCTTGATCAGCTATGGCGAAAGCTTGCAGGAGACCTAGATAGAGAGCTTGCACGGTGGGTTGTTTCTGAAGGGAAGCTTGTTAAGATTTTGAAAGCTGGCAGGGGACCGGTTGACAGGCGTCAAAAAGTCGGTACAGTCGGCCTAGTCGAGAGGAGGTTCACTAACAACTGGGGAACAGAGAAGCTAATTGTTCTTGACAAGAACGGAGAGAAGCATTGGCCATCTGCGTGTCTTGTTGAGGTCATTGACCCTGAGCCTGACACATCTGTGTATGACCAGATCATGAAAGCTGATCGTGAAAACAATTCTGTCCCAATCATTGTCACAGTTGAGAGGAAATCTAAGAAGGCTGCAATGATTAGGACAACGAAGGGAAAGGAAACATGGGTTCCCTTTAGCCAAGCCCCTGAGCTTAGTGCTGCAAAGGTCGGAGAGGCTGTAAGCGCACTTATTCCCCTCTGGCTAGTAAATCAAAAAGACCTACTGAAGTAAGTAAAAAAGTCATCTAACTGTTAGGACAGTTATCCCTCTTTCTGATGCCTTACGACTTATCCTTGATGATTCAGATGATGTGAGCGGTACGTTTGACTGAAAGTCTGATATTATGAGAAGTGTTTCTCCCGGGCTCATTTGGTCAAGGACCCACCAGTAAGAATACCAGATCTCAGTACCACCTTGGGGTCTGATGTCGTCGAGTGTCTGACCGCCTCTACAGCCAGTTGTCATTGACATATATATTCTGGCTCCCGGCTTGACAGATGCGTTGACAATACTTGACCATCTCCTCCAGCCCGACCACATAGATCCTGATCCATCTACAAGATATACATCTGCAGGAATTCTCTCTATCCTAGTCATAAACGAATCTTCGGTGTGAATGATGATGTCAACACGTCTAGCCTCTGGTGAATGTCCTGAGACTGTTTCTGCTACTACTCTTGTATCAATTCTTGCCCTAGGGATAGATTTCCTAAGCTCAGATATTACAACCGCAGCACGCTCTCTTGCAAGCGTCTGGTTAAAAGATCTAGTTCCACACCCGTCTGTGTAGCCTATCACTGTTATGGATTGTCTGCTAGAAAGGCTGTCGCTATGTCTATTGGCAAACCTTGAGATTCTTGACACCTGCTGACTGTCAATCTCTGATGAGCCTTCAAAGAAATATACACCCTGTCTTCTACTGGAAAAGTGATCAATAGGTGCAATCATAGGTTGTGTACCCCTGTACACCCTACATGTGCAGTCTTGAACAGTGCATCTGCTTGATGCGTTTCTATCTATTTCCGATATCTCACCTGACGCTAAGAGAGATTCTACACTGCTCTGTGTCGATACTGGATGGTTAATTTCTTCAGACCCATCTCTGTGACAGCTATCAAATATTCCAAGAATTAGAAATAAAAAAAACATCATTGTAAGCTTTAAGTATGATATATTTGAGATATCTCTTATTGACAATAGGTTATAAGATGTATATTTTATGAATATAGGGTGTGTTTAGTTGAAGATCGGAGACCTTGTTAGATATGTTGGCTGGGGAAGGAATGATCCATACGCAATTATTGTAGATCAAAAAAACAAGGGATCAAAGCTTCACCACGCAATAAGAGTGATGTGGGCAGGAAAAGAGCTTCCAGTGCAGGCAGGAGCATTGTCTGTGAGCAAGGGAAGGGTGACGACATGGATATCACCAAGACACTTTGAGGTCGTAAGTGAAATCTAAAATAAACTACGGAGACCTAATACGATTTTCAGGAATGTATATCGTGAATATCGGATCAGGAAGAAATGAAACAGTAATGTCATCAATACCTAGAGAGGGAATAGTCATGGGCGTGGGTGATGACTACGTTCAGGTTTTTTCAGAAAATCAATACTGCTTTATCTCTCTGTCTACTAGTGGATCAATGATTGAAGTTGTCTCCAATTGCAAAAAGGAATAGGGTTGGATAGTTATTATAGGACGGTAGACTATGAGAATAAGAATTAACGAGCTTAGAAAGCCTATAAGACGAGAGCTGTGGGTTTTACTAGAGGATTCTGGAAAAAGCTCTGACCCTGCATACGGTGAGTTCGGAATATCAGAGCCTGCCGGAGATTCTGATATCTCAGAGGACTCCAAGAGTGATCAGATGAGAGATCTCGAGCAAGAGATTCAAGATGAAACTCCCAGCGGTCCCGTAGGAACATCTCCAGGAGATCAGGCAGGGATCAAAACAAAGCAGATACAGCTAACCATGGCAACTGCAAAATTAGACGACTTAGCAACATCATAGCCCAGGACAGTACATCATGATAGATCAATTTTTAGAATTTCTAGATTCAAGAAACGTATCTATCAGAGACTTTATCTTTGTCGTTTTAAGTCTGGGTCTTCTAACCTCGATGGTCGTCATCTTACTTATCGGTGCAATTGGATCAATAACAGTATAGATGAAGTTCTCTGTAGGTGAGATTGCTACATTTATAGACGCAACAGAGATGGGAGTATTTCCACAAATGTCAGGATCACTAGCTCTAATTCTAAGAAGCTATGTCAGAAAGAACTTCGAGGGAGAGGATTTTGAGATAGTTGACGTCCTTATGAATGGTGTTGTCGGATCGTTTAATGTTCTATATTTTGATAAGATTGAATAATGAGGGTGGGTGATATAGTAAAGGTCTTCGACCCACACAGCCCAAAGGGCAGGCGGTTTAACTATGGAATGGTTGTCAGGTCTGTAGCCATGCACTATGATGATAGATACAGGATGTGGGATGTTCTTATTGAGGGCAGCGTAAAAAATGTTGCAGAATCTTGGATGGTTGCGCTAGATTCAAAATAGTTATTCCTGCTATGAGAATCAATGACAAGCAGCTATTAGACATAATAAAAGAGGAGATACGTCTTGTACTTCTCTCACCTCCACATATTGAAGTTGACCCAAGAGATGTGACTGATGCATATCATCCATCAGAGATAGAGCCCCGTGAGGATGCCTGGGCAGGAGGAGACAACATAGAGGATGACCTAGATCATTCAGAATTTGAAACAGGAGAATCAAATGCTGGACCACATGATTCTATTTTGTGGTCACATGAGCCAGGCTCTCTCGAACAAGATGAGGTTTATGGCACTGGGCATTCACCGTGTGAGCATGATTTAACTATTAACGAGGATAAAAACATGAGATCGAGAGGCGCGCTTCTAAGAGAGGCTCTGAGGCTTATATCTGAAGGGGGCAGTTGCGGATGTGGAACGTGCTCAGGATGCGGGACAAAGAGTGACCTGATGTCTATGTCGATGGAGCCAGAGGGCCATCACGACGACGACCTCCCTGGAATGACTCACGTCATAGATATGGGAGATATGGATTCAGAATCTGCTTTCGGAACAGGATATTCTGCAGGCCAGGAGCAGAGAGATGAATTTAACTACACAGGTGACATCTCAGACCTAACACCTGATGAAGCAATAGGCCTGGGGTACGAAGCAGGCGTGATGGGCCTAAGCGCTGAAGAGCACGACGTTCCTCACTCAGAAAGCTATCAGGTAGTTAGACAGTTTTTAAGTGACAATCCTGACATGGTAGATGCTGCAATTAAAACAATTATGCAGATCACAGGTTCAACATGCAAGATGTCGACTAAGCGGGCAATAGTAGATCACCTAAGTAGCTCACAGCCATCCCAGGTAGACGTGATAACACCTGATGTAATGATGTACCCACCTCAGAGCAGAAGGCGAGGCTGACAATGATATTAACCGAGGGTCGGTTAAGAAAGATAATTAGCGAGGAGATTTCAAGAAGTCAAATAATAACGTTTGACTTTGACGACACGCTCGCGTCGCGAGGCGCGAAAAATTTAAAGCTATCTCCAAGAAGAGATATGACTGACAAGCTAGTCGCATTTGGACAAAATCCGAGATTTAATGTATTCGTTGTCACAAGAAGGGATGAGCAATCAGAAGGCCAAGAAACTGTACAGTTTTTAAGTGATCACGGATTGATAGAGTATGTCGACGGAATAAGGTACACATCAGGAATGCCCAAGAAAGATACACTTGTATCGCTAGGAAGTAGCATGCATCACGATGACAATATTGAGGACGTTAATGATGCAAGGGATGTCGGGATTATCGTTCATCACGTGACGTGATTCCCTCCCATCCCGCCAGGACATGTGAAGCATGATGATAGATGAGCAATGTGAAAAGCCAAGCCCGGGAGACCTCGTAAAGGTGGAGTCTCCTGTCGGTGCACCCGTTCAAGAGAGGCACATCGGACTGTTCATAGAGACGTCAGAGCTTAGCATAGGGTCTAGGGGAGATCCCACGAGCTGCCTCCTCATCACCCACACAGTATTCACAGCAGATGGGTTCATGAGCTTTAACTTTCCCCACTGGAAATTTGAGATAATAAGTAGACACCGAGCGTAATATTTATTGTTGAGTAGCAAGCGTTGGGAGTGTGCTATGACATCATTTAACTCTGACAGGTGGGCAAAGCTGTCAGGAATATCGCATGATTCACAGCTCGACAGGTCACAGACCGGACAGGGGCTGATCACTGAGGGCAGTGAGATTCAGAGCCTGATGGAGCAGGTCTCATCACATCTACTAACAGAGAGAGCAGGCTTTGTCAGGCGCAGGTGGCTAGAGAGAAATATGTCAGATGACTTTAACCGGATGCTTTCGTCTGATGAGTGGCCTGATGGTGATCCCATCGGCCAGAGAGATTACGACAGATTTGTCCCTCTGAGCGTCGCTCACGCGATTGCAGCAATAACCCAGGAGCAGGACAAGCTAGACCAGGAGGATGTCGCAAGGATGTTAAACATCCAGAGAATGGTAGACCAGGGTGACAGCGATGCTGATGATCTCACACCTGAGGAGTCACAGCAGCTTATCGATGCTATGAGCGCCGACGTAGACGGATTGAACAGGGTTTCAGGAATGACAATGTCATTCTCAGATGACGAGAACATCAGAACGAGAATAGACGACGTAGAGGTTGAGGAGACTGACTGGGATCAGGAGGAGATCAGGGATCTCACATCAAGAAGCGGTGATCACTCAGAGGATGAGTACCACTATAAGATATCTGACGACAAGACAGAGTGGTATACCAAAAAGAGGACTGACGCGTCCTGGATCTCTCTCATGGGAGATCAGGAGTGGAAGAAGCAGGCCCGTCGCACGCTTGACAGCGCATTTCCTCCGGTTGAAGGCGGCGGCGGCGCAGGAAGAACTCAGGCAGCAGTTGACGCAGACAGCTATCAGGAAGGCAGTCGCACATCACAGTCAGGCGACCAGGGCGGCGATGACACAGGACCTGGCGAAGGTGGCGGCGGCGGCAGAAGCGGTGGCAGCGGTGGAGAATCGCCAGCCGAAACAGGAGAACAGGAATTTACAGCAACAGACTCCAACGGTCAGGTCTATACAAAGGTCGTCAGCGCAGACGGACAGACATCATATTACAGGGGCCAGGGACAAGGCAGGACACCCGCTTCGGGCCAGGTCAACTGGCCGACAACTGGTCCCATGGGCTACAGATCAGCCCCGATATCATCTGGTCCGTGGACGCCTATCGTCTCAGAGTCAAGATTCTCAGATCTCATAGGTGACCTAATAAGGGAGCAGCTTATCGTCAGAAGGGGCAGGAGGCTGTATTGAAATTTGACCTAAACAGGTGGAACAGGCTAGCAGGCCTGGGTGGAGGCGATGAGCAGGAGTCGATGCTTCTATCCGAGAACTGGGAAGGCAGAGAGGGCTCAAGGACACGGCTAGGTGTTCGGATGAGAGCACTCCAGAGAAATAATCCAGATGTCTATGCATACATGATTGCACACGACCCAAGGCTGGAGGGTGTCACCTTCGGCAGCGCAGCTGCTTACACACGTGCTGTCGCGGGTGTGGAGGGCGGATGGGGTCCGGACGACCCCATACAGACAGTGAGAGCAGATCACTCCGGAAGGCGTGTTGTCAACGTGGAGGACATAGACCCGAGCGTGCTAACAGTTCAGGATGACGAAGAGATCACAGGCGGCGCTGGCGATGCCCCCAGTAGCAGTGAAGAAGTGGGTGCCACCGACATCACAGACAGTGAGGAGAGCAGCGCTCAAGATGAGCTAATGGCTCAGGCTGTCGAATCTACCCTTCCAAACGTCGTCCTGAACTACGGAGCTGGCGGGCAAAACGTGGGAACCGTCCAGAGGCACCTCGCGCTTCTCTCGGATAAGTACGACGAAGAGCGCTTCTCACAGGGCGAGCCGGATAATGACTACAAGAGCCTAACAGCAAACGCGATCTCGTACTTTCAGGCAGCCGCAGATATTGATATCGACGGATCATACGGCCCCAACACGAGGGCAGCCATGGTGTCAGCGTTTGAGAGTGACCTTCCCAGCGGATGGCAGCAGAGAGTTGATGCCCGGGCTGGTCAGGTTGGACAGCGGAGTAGTAGCAGCAGCAGAGGCAGTAGCAGCAGCAGAGCCAGTAGCAGCAGCACAGCCGGAGCCGGTGGTGAAGAGGGTGGCGAGACAACTGCTGCGCCCACTGAGGCAGTGGTCACATGGGCTGGGATCACGTGGAAGAAGCAGCTAGGCGACGAGGAGGATACCAGCCTCTGGGTATCAGCAAACGCCGCGTGGATAGATCCGTCAGCTCAGGTCAAGATACAGCTCGCCGGCCTGGCGCTGGTCGGCCAAGACCTGATTTCTAATATATACGCCCAGCCAGGCAAGATCAGCATTGATGCTGGCAGCAGGGTGACAATAGATGATCTAGGAGATTGGAATGATCGTCAAGTCGACGACGAGGGCTCTTCTTACACCATCGCGGAGCGAAACCTCCCAAAAACGTTCAATCCAGAAACAGGTGGGGGAACGACAATAGGTAGACTTGATATCGGTCGAGCTTCCAATCCAGAACAATTCTCTGCTTTTACTGATGACTTCGAGGAAATGTTAGCTCAGGCTGGAACCGCCATCGAGAGTAACACGTATGCACAGCTCAATAGTCTGTGGGCTAGTGAAAGTCAACCACCTGCGTCGCAGGATGAGTCAGTCGTCATTCGCTGGGGCGTTCTAGCCGGACTTCTAAAGGGATAGATCAGTGCAGCAAGTTGATGTGGATATAACACAAAGCTGTGGAGTCATAATAGTCGACTTTATGATGGTGGAGGGTTATGAGCCGAGGATTCTCTGCCTTAGGGCATACAGCAGGCCCAATCCCTGCGTCAAGCCCAGTTGCTGGGGATTTCCCAAAGGGCGGATGGAGCCCGGTGAGGAGAAGATTGACACGGCGATCAGGGAGACAGCTGAGGAAACGGGTCTGATCGTCGGTCAGGACTATGCGCTGACAGGCCAGATTGCTCCAAGCATTATGTATGGAAAGGGAAAGAGGAAGAAGGTTGCGACATTTTTCATTGCAGAAAGAGCAAGTGAAAGAGATCCCACGCTTCCTGTCAACCCTGAGCTTGGTCACCCGGAGCATGATCAGTGGCTCTGGGTTCCGATATCTGAGATGGCGGCTATGATGCCAGATAGGCTTGTCCCGGTTGTCGAATACTTAGTTACAATGACTAGAGATGGGGGTGATACCGTGAGCGGTGATAGTGATAGATCAAGAGCAGAGGAACATGCCAGGCTAGAGATAGCAGACATAAATGAGTCTGTCAGGAGGTCAAGGCTTCCGGTAATTAGTGAGTCAATAGCTTCAGGTGTGATGTCTGCATGGAGGCTTGTTAAGCCAGCTATTCAGGCGATTGGTGCGGGTGCTACAGCATATCTTACTGCAAGACAGGCTGGAAGAGCCTGGAACAGAGCGAGACAGGGAGATGTATCTGGTGCAGCTAGACAGGCAGCAGCGGGTGTCGTATACGGATCAACAGGATTGGGTGCAGGTAGGCACGTTGTCGGAACGGCGCTCGCAAGGGATGGAGGGAGCGACAAGGATGTTGAGAGAAATGTCGGGAACGCAATGTCTGTAGAGGAGGCGATGGATGCCATCATGCTTGACAGGCTTCCGCACCATGAGAGAATCACTCAGATGAACCTGATCGCCCAAAACGTTCCAGAGCTTGGTGCGCTTGATGACGCTCTTGACATATATCAGTCAGCTGACGGATATGGCACTAACTCAGAAAGAATAAGGTCGACTCTCTCTAGGAATGCAGGTAACATATCTCTCCTAAGCCAGCTATTCAGATATGTCTATAAGACGCTTAGGGAGACAAGAAACCCAAAAAGCCTTAGCGAGGTTCTTGTTGCAGAGGGAATGAATGCTGAATCTGAGATGGTCGCTAGGGGAATGTTTGATGAGTCACTTATTCCGCCACCTGCTCCCGTTGGGTATCGACCAGATCTATCACAGCAGTCTGTTCAAAGAGCAGGAAGGGCTGCAGCTAGGGACTGGCAGAGACAGCAGTCAAGGGCTAGACAGCTTGTCACAGAGTCTGAAGTTAGACGTCTCGTCAGGGAGATGATTGTCGGCAACATAAGAGAGATGTAACTTAAGAAACGCATCACGTGTAAACCTTGCCTGGCCGTGTTATAATGATTCCAGGAGGTTAACCGATGAAACATGTATGGTGCTGGGACGAGTGGCAAGGATTGCAGCTTGGGGATGTCTACGATGAGCTCTGGGAGTGGAGCTTTCGCCAGAACTTAAAACCCATGGGAGAGATGACAGTGAGTGAGATGTGCTGTCTCGCCAAGCGACCATGGTCGCCTGTTGGGTTATACATCTTCCTGGAACCCGGCGGCCCTGAAGTCAACTACGTCGGAAAGACGCACGGCCGCTCCTTTCAGGAGCGTATGCTAAGCCACCTTGACCATCGCACGCCGATCCCTGGTTCGCCTCACCTGGCACAGTTTGTCCAGTCACTGGTGAAGAGGGAGCACATCACTGCTGCTGATGCTGTCTGCAGGGTACTTAGTATGAAGATGGTCTGGATGCCAATCCCAGACACTGGTGAGGGAAGTGCATTTCATAAGACACTGATCGCCGCCATTGAGCGACGTCTCCTGTGGCATGGGTGCCTAGACCCCAAGTTTAACTCTCAGCGCGTCAAGCACAATGACTACTTCACACTGAAGGGTAGCCGCTACCAGCTGTCACCAGAGCTGACATTGGGAGACACATCAAATATTGTTGTACCCAAGGTTACCGTTGCTGCGATTGGTGCTTAGATATTAATGAGGCATATGAAATGATACACAATCAATCAACAGGGTCTCTGACTCCATTTGAAAAGTCTATAAGTTTTGCAGCTTCTTTTTCTTCAAACATGTTTTTCTTTGAGACGTTTCAATCTCTAGTAAAGCAGATTGACAATGCAGAGATAAGAAAGAAGCTGGCAAATATGAACGATGATAGGGAAAGTCTAAGGCACGCAGCCAGTGAGCTTGATATTCTTCTTGAGACATTTCAAAGGGGAGCAATGTTCCTTGAGGATGATGCATAATGAGAGAGAGAACAAACATTGAAGAGATTAATCTAGGCGAGAGGTTCTACCTCCTGGCGACAGTTGCAGACACTGTTGATCATCTTCACAGCTGTGAAGCAAGCGATCAAGATGAAACTGTGATCCTTGAAGATCTTATCAACCTATTTAACAAATTCAATATTCAAGGGCAGGCTTAGTACGCCTTTTGCTTGTAAAGTTTCAATGCAATTTGATATAATTTAAACTATCGGATCCTAGCTCAATCGGTTAGAGCAGCGGTCTCATAAACCGCCGGTTCTGGGTTCAAGTCCCAGGGATCCGACCATCTTAATTAAAACACAGGGTCCATGGCCTAATGGCAAGGCATCGGCCTTTTAAGCCGTAAGATCCGGGTTCGAGTCCCGGTGGACCCACCATTACTGGAGTAAAAAATGATAAAGCTAAAAAAGGGAGATTCGGTATTTCTTAGCGAGGTAGGGAATAATGGATTCTTTTACCCAACAAAAGATGTAGAGACACTAATTGAAGATGTAGATGCACACTCGCCAGCGTGGGTAGGATGCTCAGGAATGAAGCCCGTTCTAATTCCACGCAAGTCAATAAGGGCTCTTGATAAGACTTCTAAGCTAGTCCCTGTCTGGGTTAGCAAAAACAAAGGGTGGGTGTGAGATGCCAGCATGGTTGAACAGGGCACTAACAAATAGGATTCTAAATAGTAAAATAGAAAACCTAAAGAAGGGAGAAGGCTCTGCAAAGAATAAGATCATTATGAGAATTGGAGAGACTATCGCACTGCCCAAGGATGTCGACGTCTATATCTTTGAAGATAGTGACAGAGCAAGTACGTTTGTTGCAGGATTTGAATATCCTGAGGAGCTAGACGCTGCAGTCGAGATGGGAATCGCAATGAAGGGAAATGCGGAGAACTTACTTGACTCCATTCCACCGAAGGCATTCGTCTGGCTTGCGTCAAACATGTAAAGCAATTCTCGCTGTGATATAATAGAAACATCAAGGAGGTTTGATGCAACAGATTTATCTAGACAGGGATCAGTGTAGCCAGTTTCAAATTGAGTACTTTGAGAAAGATGCTATCTCACTTAGGGCAGATGTTATTCTCGCATCTAAGTTTAGCGGATATGATGACCAGCACACAAGCTTTCTGCAGGAATTCCGAAGCAGAACGCTGATGCTTTCACGACTCAGAGATCACGCACCGGGATGGTACACAGTTATCAACACACTTGGGAGAGACTTATGATGTGGACAGTGATCTATCACAATGAGGATAATCTTAGTATTTCAGCTGTAGAGTTCAACGGGCCGATTGATGCCCATGCAGCAATGATTGAAGCTGCCAAGCAGATTGACGGTGATATTATCGCAATGGTAAAGGGACTTCACAAGGTTTGGTCGCCTGCACAAGGCTGGTTAAATGACGAATCTAGTCGACCCAAGACAGACGCCCAGCTTCACGATCTTTACAAGGTATAGATATAGCTGATGAAGTTATACTCAGAATAGAATATGTATGGTTATCTGGAGTAAGAACATGAAGATCACAGGTTCAAGGCTAAGAGCAATCATAAGAGAAGAGGTTAGTTCTGCCCTTGTAGAAGCAAGTGACCCTAAGCGATCAGCTGCAATTCAGTCAGCAATAGACTCAATAGAGAGGCAGTTTGGTAAAGGTGCAATAATGACAGCTGATCAGATGGCTGCAAGCAGCGCTGATTATGATAGAAGAGCTGCTGCACGCAGAGAGGCAGAACAAAAAAGAGAAGAGGAGCGATTGGCAAGAATTGAAGCTATGCCCCCAACTGTAGCACCTGATGAGCCTGAAGAGGCGGAAGGTGTGATGACTGAGCCAGGGTTTAGGGATATGGGCGGCGGATTGCGAAGAATTACGGGAATTCTAATTAAGCAGCCCAATGGAGCCGAGAATAGTCCTGATGTATATCTAGATGTTCTAACTACAGCCCAACCTCACCAGACAATTCCAGTCAAAGGACCGGGTGAATATATAATGTGGGACTATCACAAGAAAGAAAAAGTCCCATTTAATATATCAGATGCCGAATTTAGAGACATGATGTCAAAGGGTGCTATGGCAGAAGAGGTCTTTATGACCGGAAGAAGTCCAGACCACTACAAGACAAAGGTTCCGGTGCTCAAGCAGGAGTGGAGAGACGCTGATGGAGGTCTTAGGCAAGATCTAAGGCATCAATTCAACAGGGTTGGGTGGCATTTTAGATATCACGATTTTATGCCGACACTACCCAATGTACAGTCTCGCATGGGAAAGCAGCGGCTTGAAAAGATTAGCAAGATGGATTTGATTTGACACTTGCGTCAAGGAGTTATTAGAAAATGAGAGTTAAGATAGGCGACCTTAGAATGATCATCAGAGAGGAGCTGTCAAGAATGCATGAAGAAGCTGTTACAGAAGACCCAGTTCATCAAAAGGGCATCCTTCAAGCAATCATAGGTGTTCTAGACAAGTATATAACGGCAAGAGACGAACTAACAGACCCAAGTTTAAAACATAGTGTTCCTCAACCCAATGATAAGATAGCCAGTTTTATTGCCCAGCTTAGCCAATGGCCTGATGATTCAGGTGTTCAAAAGATCATCGATCATCTCCAGTCTCATCTCGATAGGCCCACAGAAGAAGTAGCTGTTGATGCTCCAGCTGAGGCTGGTGGAATGAGTGAGACGACGCCCCCGATAGACCTTGCCCTTGCTGCAGCACAGGAGGCCCTTCAAAGCCTAATGGCATCTGAAGGAGTGCCCGCGTGAAAGTTAGGACAAGAATGCAGTTAAGGTCAATCCTTGAAGAAGAGGTCAAGTCTATTAGACTGCACAATGAGCTTAAGTCGATAATTAAGGAAGCGCTCCTTGTGGAACTAAGCGCTGAGATGAGAGAGATAGTTAAGCAGATTCAAAGAGTTGTTTATGGTCTCAAGCCAGCATCTAGCTCTTCTGAAGACGATGCAGACACAGGCAACATAGATGGTGCATGGGGCGGCGGGACAGATGGGAAATGGTTCGACCACTTAAGCGCAAACGCTGACTCGTCTCGTCATGGTGAGGGAGGCCAGCTAATCGCACAGACTCTGTCAACCAGAGGCCTATCCTGGCCCGAGGCTGCAAGGGCAATGTCTAGCATGACCGGTCAATCATTTTCAGGAAATCCCAGAGGAGCACTGGCGTTTTTAGAGTGGCTTGAAAATCCACCTGCACCAATTTCGCTAGAAGACGTACAGGCAGCACTTCCAAACATTACCCTTAGCTCTGGGTCTGGAGAGACAGCACAGGATGTAGAGGTATCTCATCAGGCAAGAAGACAAGGCCCTCGGGGAACGAGATCAAGAGAGTCTGGAAGAGTTCATGTCTTAACTCCCGTTGATGGTGAGAGAATAGACATTCCAGACATGCCGGGTAGAGGAAGAAGGGGAATTTGGAGAATAAAGGTGTACTTTAACCAGTCATTACCCTTGACTAGAGAGAACCTAGGCGATGAATCAAAGCTTAGAAAGATAAAGATAAACAACAGCTTCATCAATCCAATATCCTGGCTTAGGGTTAGAGAGGAGGCGAGAAACAGAATCGTCTTGCTTTTAGACCAGGGTTTGCTACAATCTCAAGCTACTGAATAGCAAAACTAAAAAAAAGAGAAAAAGTTTAATTTAGGCCTGTTCAAGGCCTGTTTTGTGTCTACATTTATAAAGACATTAGGAGGAACTATAATATGTCAAAAGTTATCGGTATTGACTTAGGAACAACAAACTCTGTTGTTGCTGTCATAGAAGGCGGAGAGCCAAGAGTTATAACTAACGAGGAGGGTTCTAGAACAACACCCTCTGTCGTCGGTTATACAAAAGACGGAGAGCGACTTGTAGGAACACCAGCAAGACGTCAATCTGTAACAAATCCAAGCAACACTGTGTTTTCTTCAAAGAGATTTATCGGATCAAAGTTTTCTGAGGTTAAGTCCATAGTAAAGAGGATGCCCTACACTGTTAAGTCAGGAAATGGAGGATCGTGCATAATCAGTGTTGATGGAAAAGATATTTCACCTGCACAGATAAGTGCACAGGTTCTGCTTAAGCTCAAAAGATCAGCTGAGCTCCATCTTGGTCACAATGTCACAGAGGCAGTAATTACAGTCCCAGCCTATTTTAACGATTCACAAAGACAGGCTACAAAGGACGCTGGAAAGATTGCCGGACTTGACGTAAAGCGGATCATTAATGAGCCAACTGCTGCAGCTCTTGCCTATGGAATGGACAAGGGAGATGAGAGAAAAGTTGCTGTGTTTGATCTTGGAGGGGGCACATTTGATATCTCTATTCTAGACATAGCAGACGGTGTTGTCGAAGTCCTAAGCACAAATGGAGATACACATCTAGGAGGAGACAACATAGATGAGATATTGATGGATTGGATGTTTGATGAGTTTAGCTCTGAAACAGGTATAGACCTGAGCTCTGACAAGATGGTTATACAGCGCGTAAAAGAGGCAGCTGAGAAGGCAAAGATAGAGCTTTCAAGTACAGGGACAACAGAGATCAATCTTCCATTCCTGACTGCGGACAGCAGCGGGCCCAAGCATCTAGTTCTTTCCCTAACTCGGTCTAAGTTTGAGCAGATGATTGAAGGATTTGTAAAGGATTCGCTTAAGCCTGTCAGGAGAGCAATCAAGGACGCGAATTTAAAGAAGGGTGAAATAGATGATGTCCTACTTGTAGGAGGGTCAACCAGAATTCCAGCTGTTAGACAAGCTGTTGAGAAATTCTTTGGAAAGCAAGCAAATAGTTCTGTCAACCCAGATGAAGTTGTTGCGCTTGGAGCTGCTGTTCAGGGAGGAATATTCTCAGGTGATGTAAATGATATTTTGCTTTTAGACGTTACTCCTCTCTCACTTGGAATCGAGACACTCGGCGGCGTCATGACAAAGCTGATAGATAGAAATACAACCATTCCGTGCAGGAAGAGTGAGACTTTTTCAACTGCAGAAGATGGACAGTCTGCTGTTGATATCCATGTTCTTCAGGGAGAAAGAGAGCTATCTTCTGACAATAGAACACTTGGTAACTTCCGTCTAGATGGAATTGCACCTGCACCAAGAGGGCTGCCACAGATTGAAGTGGTATTTGATATAGACGCAAATGGAATCGTCAGTGTTTCAGCAAAGGACAGCACAACAGGAAAAGAGCAGTCAATTACAATTACTGATGGTGGCTCTCTATCTGATGATGATATTGAGCAGATGGTCAACGATGCAAAAGAGAATGAAGAGCAGGATAAGCTCAAGAGAGAGATCATCCAATTAAGGAACAATCTTGACAATATGGTCTACAATGCTTCAAAGCTCATTGATGAAAATTCTGACAAACTATCTAGCGAAAACCTAGAAAACCTGTCAAAAGAGATTGATGCATCTAGATCTGCTCTTGACTGCGATGATAAGCAGATACTTGATTCTGCCATATCTGCACTAACAACTGCAATTCAAGCTGCAGGATCTGAAATTTACAGCAATCCTTCGGAAGATGTGCAAGTTGATAAAGAAGAAGATGGTGTGATAGATGCAGACTTTAGTGAAAGTGAGATGGCATCTAAGTAGCGCTTAATTGTAAATAGAGCCTCCCCTGGGTATAATATAATCATAGTCAAGGGGAGGTCTTACTATAGATGGGGCTTGAATCATCATGAAGCTATTGTTAACATTTGTTCTATTCTTTATATTGCACATCGGTGTATGGTTTAGCACAAATACACAGCTGATATCAGAGGAATGGAAAGACAGAAGCTTTTGGATTATGATGGCTCTTGCAATTCCAACATCGCTATTTGCATATTATGCAACTAGAGTAGGGTACTCAGAGCTAAATAACAGTGCATGGTCGTTGAGGTTTATTGGGTTCGGAACTTCCTACCTTGTCTTTCCAATGTTAACATGGCTTCTTCTTGGAGAGACAATGTTTACTATAAAGACGATGGTTTGTATTGGGCTATCTTTTCTAATAATTCTTATTCAGCTTTGGTTTTAGATGCTTGCGCTCGATGTTTTCTTATTTTGCTTCTCGCTCTCTCTTGTATTGACAATATCGATATTCGCTACAAGAAAGTTCATTACACAAGAGGATGACCATAGTGATAGCTGACATGTTATTCTGGGGTGTGTTTGGAATGCTTGTCGAGATATGCTTTACAGCAGTAAGGGACTTGATTAGAAAGAGAGATCTTTCAATGATTGGCCATACCTCCCTGTGGATGTTTCCAATATACTCTGTTGGGCTAACATACGGATTTGATTTCGTTGGCTGGTTAATAGAAATAGCACCGATAAGATACGCATCATATCCACTGTGGATCTGGGCTGTTGAAATTATAGTCGGCGTTCCCTCTCTTTGGCTCGGAGTTAGGCTCTGGGATTATCACTATCTACCAGACAGACTTCACTGGAAGGGAATAATTAGTTTTGCACACTATCCATTGTGGATGGGGTTTGGAATACTCGTTGAGATGATTAAGTAGAAATGACGAATAAGTTTTGGGAAGGCGAAAAGGCCAGCAAAGAAGATGCCAAAAAAGCACTAATGGAGTTCATCGCTGACAACTGGGAAGAGAGATTCACTGTCAATTATCACTCAGATGATGGGGGCTTTCACATTCAAGCAGTCTTTGAAGTTGATGATCCAGATGAAAAGCTGCCTGGCGACGTTAGAGAAAAGTTTGGAGCAAAGTGGATGGGGTGGCGGCTTGTTCTTCTCAAGGTGACACCTGGATACATAGACGCTTTTTTAAGTTGACATTGTAATTGTGAAGATACATAAGTTATAATATATTGTGATTGTAAAAAAGAGATTTTCGTTTAAATCAGGTGATCTTGTGACATGGAGTAATTTTGATGGTGATGAAAAGAAGTACGGAATTGTAATGACCGATGTAGTTAGACACTCTCTTGTTGAGATCTTAACACCTTCCGGTGTTAAGACAGCTGTAGTATTTAAACTGGAGCTTCTCAGTGAAGCAAGGTGATCTTATAAGAATGATTCCCTGGACGATAGACGATCGGCCGCCGCAGTGGTTTGGGATTGTACTAGAGACAGGTATTCCGCTTTTCGAAGGAGATGACTGTGGAGATCTCTGCACACCTGAAGCAGTTCTTATTCACTGGGGAAGCAATGGGATAGAGCGCATCTCAGTTGATGAGTTAGAGGTGGTAAGTGAAAAAAGGTGATCTTGTCGTCGCCCTTGAGGATGAGAGACGAGACCTTCACTGCGTTGGTATGATTCTCGATACACGCACATGGTTTGAAAGAGTTGATGTCCATGTGCTGTGGTACAGCCCATCTTATCCAATGGGATGGTGGTACTCTGATAAGCTAAGGGTGATTAGTGAGGGACGGTGATCTTGTAAGATTTAGACATGAGCTAACATCAAAGAGAAGACGTGATGATTGTGGTGTTTGGGAGTGGAAGCTTGGATTTCTTGTGGAGTACAAGAAGTGGGAAAAGGTAGCAACAATCCTGTACGAAGGAAACCTCATCAGGGTGCGGGCAGAGTATGTTCAAAAAGCAGGAAAGAAGGACATGACAAATGAAAGTAATTCTATTTGATGCGATGAATCTGATACACAGGTCGAGAAACAGCTTCAGCAAGGGAGACCACGCTCTGACATACAGCTTCTTCAGATCATTCAAGCCATTGGCTGAAAAGTTCAATGCTGATCTGGCGTACTTTGTTCTTGAGGGACGACCGGCACACAGATCAGAAGAGTATGAAGGATATAAGTCGAATCGTCCATCACAGCCTAGCTCATTTTGGAGACAGTGTGGTGAGATCTTAGAGACTATGAGAAGCTTACCAGTAATTCAGATCAAGCACCCAGATTATGAGTGTGACGATGTCATAGCCAACCTGGCTAAGCATCACTGTGATATTGGAAATGAAGTCATCATTGTGTCCTGCGACTCAGACTTTATTCAGGTGTTTGACAATATGAACCCTGAGCTTGTGAAGATCTTCCACCCGATCAAGAAGTCTTTTGTTGAGAATCCTGAGTACACCTATCTTGAGTGGAAAGCGCTGAGGGGTGATGTGAGCGATAACATTCCTGGGATCAAGGGTGTAGGAGATAAGACTGCAACAAAGATCATCAATGATCCTGACCTCTTTGAGAAGACAATTGCAAACCCAGAGAAGAAGATGATATTTGAGAGAAACAAATCTTTAATCCAGTTTCACTGGTTCGATGATCTTTCAGACGATCTAAAGAATTCAGGGTCAGAGGTTGTCTATCCTGATATCTGCTTTGATACTGTGAGAGAGACATTTGACAAGATGGAGTTTAGCACAATGCTGACAGATCGATATTGGCCTAAGTTCATGGCTTCTTTTGAAACACTTGTTGTAGGATATGATAGATGAAACCAGGTGATTTGATACTATGTAACTTTCAGCCAAAAACAGCTGGATACATTGAAGGAGAAGGGTGCATTGATATGAAACATCATATTAAGGGAGAGTATGGAATGATCGTTGAGCAGAGGCTAGATATCGATCATCATACAGTCTTATTTCCAAAGTTCGGATACGAGCACACACTCGCATCTTGCGCATTCGAGGTGATTAGTGAAAATCGGTGATAGGGTCAGGACTAGATCGGGATTCGTTACGGGCACGATCACAAGTGTCTATTGGAAAGGAGCAGCTGGAAGCGGAGTCTCGTACATAGGCAGCGTCGAAGTGACATATCCCAACGGAATGGTTTCCGCTTATGATCCGTCTCATCTTGAGGTGATTGATGAAAATGCATAAAGAGAAATATGAAGAGCTCTTGCTTCGATTTGCAAAAGAGCTTCATGATGTTGGCGTAACCGAGAACATGAAGAGACTTGTCGAATCACAATATACAAGAACTCCTAATCTTTCGAATCCAAACACTGAAGAAGTAACTGACCGGTTTTCTTATCGTCATGACGGCTACATGATTGAAGCTGTTCGATCAGTCAAGCTTGTGGTAAAGAAGTGCAGTTAGGAGATCTTGTCAAGATGAAGCATGGGTATAAGGACCTTGGAATGATTGTTAAGATTGAAGATATCTCTCCCGGATTTATGACTAGATACTGTCACGTCTGGTGGCCGAGCTCGAGTGAGATGTTTCTTGTGAAGATGAAAGACCTGGAGGTGTTTAGTGAAGTTAAGTGATGTGACTTATGACATGGCTCTTCTTGGAGGGGTAATTATTGGAGGAACAATCCTCGCAATATTCATTCACAATGCAGTAGAGATAGCCTATTGGAAGTACTTTGATTGGAAGAATCGTGATAAGTCTGACTAGCATCTGGAAGTGGATGAATGATCACAAGTACACCACTGTGTTTTTCTCAGGTGTGCTAATAGATTTCTGGGCAAACTGGTATCAATATGCAATTATGCACGACTGGATCGCGCTTCAGGCTTTTTTGGGCTTCTTTCTTCCCATTCTCAATTTTCCCTTTATTCACTGGTTCATTGATGAGAAGGATATCAGAGAAAGATTTAGGCTCACACTGATCACAGCATTCTCTATGGTTATTGGATCAACTGCAATGTTGCTAATGGTTAGAGCTGGGCTTGGACTTGGGACTGACATGATTCCATGAATCCGGGTGATCTCATACAGTGGTGGTTTTCAGAGTATGTGCCGTGCGATGGAGACGTTAAATTCGACTATCAAAAGCACGGGATCATTATTGAAATTGAAATTGACGATGGCATATCATTTCTAAGAAAGGACGGCA